>Ga0216301_1000088_pt1 | contig 24146 bp, 21 predicted proteins | sample 4hB_Boncat_minus_FD_156203 | JGI IMG/M metagenome (GOLD analysis project Ga0216301, IMG submission 156203) | Terrestrial sediment cell enrichment communities for BONCAT metagenomics from Utah, United States - 4hB_Boncat_minus | ecosystem: Environmental > Terrestrial > Deep subsurface > Rock...
CCCCCCCCCCCCCCCCCCCCCCCCCCCCCCCCCCCCCCCCCCCCCCCCCCCCCCCCCCCCCCCCCCCCCCCCCCCCCCCCCCCCCCCCCCCCCCCCCCCCCCGTCCTGACCTGAAGCCAGAATCCCACGATCGTCTCCATTTCCGTCATGAACTCGTTGAAGTCCACTGGCTTGACGGCGTAAGCGTTGCACCCCAGCCGGTACGCCTCAGCGACGTCGGAGGCCTCGTCCGAGGAGGTGAGCACCATGGTCGGAATGGGGGCCAAGTGGGGATCAGACCTCACGTGAGCTAAGACCTCGAGACCCGACATGCGGGGCATCTTGAGATCGGTGAGCACGAGGATTGGCCGAGTGTCGCTTGATTCGAGGAGATCGACGGCCTCTTGGCCGTCCTGGGCCCGGACCACCCTCAGGTCCGGAGCGGTTTTGCGGACGGCGCGGCGCACCAGGATGTAGTCGTCCTCATTGTCTTCCGCGACAAGCAGCCACCGGGGAACCTCCACAACCGGGGCATTTTACGCGCCGCGAAGTTTTCGCAACTGTCGTCATTTTCCGCAGGTGGCAACTCCCCGTCCTCCCCTTCATCCAGTTTCGGAAGGTCGGCGCGGGAGCAAACCGTAGAACCAGTGTTTCCCGGTCGCCTAAGATTGAAGGGTGATAATTCCGCGCCTTGCCCCGGTTGTCGCCGTCGCGGCCGTGTTGTTCGTGGGAGCGATCGCTCTGCAGGCCCGCCCCGACCCCGTACCGTCCCAGAGAACGGGCGTTGCCCAAGACGGGCTCGTCATCGGCGTCCAAGCTTGGAGCTTTAACAAGTTCACCGCCATGGAGGCGGTCACTCGCACCGCTCAGGCGGGCGGGCAGACCATCGAGTTCTTTCCCGGACAGCGTCTGAGCAGCGACCAACCCGATGTCCGCGTTGGCCCCGGCATGAGCTCCGAGGCGATCCAAAAGCTGCGCGCCCACCTCGACCAGCACGGGGTACGCGCGGTGGCGTTTGGCGTCGCCGGCATCGACCGGAACGAGGCCAATGCCCGGCCCCTGTTCGAATGGGCTCGCCAGATGGGCATCGGAATCATCAACACCGAGTCCGCCGACGCCATCGACACGATCGAGAAGATGGTGAAGGAGTACGACATCAAGGTCGGCTTCCACAACCACCCGCGCAACAACGACCCGAACTACAAGGTCTGGGACCCCAACTACATCCTCTCGCTGGTCAAGAACCGCGACCGCCGCATCGGCGCTTGCGCGGACACCGGCCACTGGGTCCGCTCTGGCATCAAGCCCGTCGATGCCCTCCGCATCCTGCGCGGACGGGTCGTCAGCAGCCACCTGAAGGACTTGCACGAGTTTTCCCGGGGCGGGCACGACGTCCCCTACGGCACCGGCGTGTCCGACATCCCCGCGATTCTGAACGAGCTGCGGCAGCAGCGTTTCAACGGCAGCATTTCGGTCGAGTACGAGTACAACTGGGACAACTCGCTCCCCGATATCGCCCAGTGCGTGGGGTTCGTGAAAGGTTTCGAGGCGCGCAACGCGCCCCAGCGCGCTCAGGTTCGCAGCGTCGTTCAGCCGGTGAGTTGGCGCAGCACCCGGGGCTGGGCTCCTCAGGGCAACGTCCTGAGCAATTCCGGCTCCAACCCGGAGCACCTGTTCTCGACCGAGGAGCACGGTGATGCAACGGTGCACGCGGAGTTCCGGATCCCGAAGGGCTCAAATTCTGGCGTCTACCTCCAGGGCCGCTACGAGGTTCAGATCCTCGACTCCTCAGGCAAGACCAAAGACCAGCTCACTTTCGCCGACGCCGGCGGTATCTACCAGCGCTGGAAAGACGAAAAGGGGTACGAAGGCACCGCGCCCTTGGTCAACGCGTTCCGGGGCCCCGGCGAGTGGAACACCTACGACATCAAGTTCCGCGCCCCCCGCTTCGACACTAGTGGTCGAAAGGTCGAAAACGCCCGGATCATCGAGGTCCGCCTGAACGGCATCGTCGTCCAGCGCAACGTGTCCGTCACCGGCCCGACAAGAGCCGCCTTCTTCGAAAACGAGCGCCCCACCGGGCCCTTGGTCCTCCAAGGCGACCACGGCCCCGTCGAGTACCGCAACGTCTGGATCGGAAAACTGTAAGTCGCCGGGTCAGAAATGTTTAGAATGTCGGGGATGTTGGAGAAGTCCGGGACATTTCCGACATTCTAAACATCCCGAACATCCCAAACGGCTGCCCCTCTACAGGCTCCACCCCGCTCGATATCGCGGCCGGATCAGCGAGTCGAACTCGGGTCGGCCAGGGACGGAAAGAGTCCGGGCGTCCCAGGGGAGGCGATCTCCGTCGGCCCACACGGCTAGGTTTCCGAGCAGGACGGTCTCGGTGAGCGGACCTGCGTACTTGGGGATGTTCGACTTGGGCTTGCCGCCCTTAACGATCGCATCAACGAACTCGGTGAAGTGGCCGGGCGACGGTTCAATCTCGATCTGGGGCATCTCTCCTCCGCCGAGCAGGCGTACGTCGCCGCCGTACTCGTTCGGGCTGTAGAGGGTGGCTCGCTCGCAGACGATCAGGCAGCCGTTCCCGCCGAACTCGACGCCGGGAGCGAGGTCCTGGGAAGGCTTCTTACCGCCGTCGTACCAGTACAGCTTCAGCTCCGGCCGACGGCCCCGGCGGGCGAACTCGTAGGTCACGACGGACCAGGAAGGGAAGCTGTCCCGGTTGTGGCCGGAGGTCTGGGCAGTCACGGCGCTTGGGTCGCGTAGGTCGAGGGCCATGAACGGCAGGTTCATGCAGTGGCATCCGATGTCGCCAAGGGCACCGGATCCGAAGTCCCACCAGCCGCGCCAGGCGAACGGGTGGTAGCCCGCTGCGTAGGGTCGTTCGGGCGCGGGCCCCAGCCACAGGTCCCAGTCCACGCCCTTGGGCTTTTCGCTCGCTTGCGGGCGAGCGACCCCCTGCGGCCACCAGTTTCCGGCCCTGTTGGTCCAGCAGTGGACCTCCTTCACCGTCCCAAAGTCTCCGCGCTGGATGAGCGCCGCTGCCCGTCGAAGCTCCGGGCTCGCCGTTCCCTGGTTGCCCATCTGGGTGACGACCTTTTTCGAGCGCGCGATCTCCGTCAGCCGTCGGGCTTCTCCGATGGCTTTGGTCAGCGGCTTTTCGCAGTAAACGTGCTTGCCCAGGTGCATGGCCATCGCAGCGGCGGGGGCGTGGGTGTGGTCGGGCGTACTGACCACCACCGCGTCGATCTGACCCTTCATCAGGTCGAGCATGCGCCGGAAGTCGGCGAAGGTGGCCGCGTCGGGGTGGTCGACCAATGCTTTGGCCCGACGCTCGACGTCGACGTCGCAGAGTGCGACGATCTGGCCGTGCCTGGCCGCCGAGTTGAGGTTATCGCCGCCGCGGCCACCGACACCGATCACCGCGAAGCGGAGGCGGTCGCGGGAGGGGCGGCCGCTCTGGGCGAGGGCGGGTTGACCCAGTGCGAGTCCGGCCGCGAGGGCGGCCGAGCCCTTAAGAATTTCTCGTCGTGATGGGTTGTGTGCCATTCGGATAAAGGCTCCTGTGCCGACGCAGTATCGCTGAATGACGCGACTAGGGGCAACCTCGTCCGAAGGGCAAACCAGGGGACGGAAGCCGCCCCCGTGGCTTAGAGTTACTTGCCGTTGCGGCCGAGGGTCACCCCGACCAAGACGGCGCACATGCCGGTGATGACGCCGATAAGGATGCCCATGCTAAGGCCAGTGCCCGTTCCGGCCACGGTGCCGGCCGCCGATGCCGCGACCTCGCGCGCCGCTTGAGCGGTCCCAGTGGCCACGCCGGTAGCCGCCCCAGTGGCCATGGCGGCGGCCTCTCGAGCTGCCTGAGCGGTGCCCGCGGCCATTCCCGCCGCCGCGCCGCTAGTCGTCGCCGCAGCCTCTCGCGAGGCCTGAGCCGTCGCCGCTGCCATTCCCGCCGCGGTGCCGGCGGCGGTAGCCGCCTCTTCTCTAGCGGCTTGACCCATCCCGAGGGCGATGCCCTGGTTCTGAGCGTCGGAAGTACTGGTCTGATCGTTGTCCATTCTGATCTCCTTCACTAATTACATCTTCGCTGCCGCACATGGGCGGAAACGACGTCCTGTTTGACCGCATCGGAAGTGATAAGTTCTTCGCGGAGTGCGGAACGCGGTGACGAACGCGCGCTTTGAGCGGAGAGGGACTGGCCGGTTAGGCGTCGATCAACGCGCTACTAGGTGAAACTGTATCTCTCGGGCACGAGCGGTCGGATCTTTAGGAGCCAGAGGTCAGATGCCTTAGAAGATAAGGCCTAGTGACGGAATAGGACCTTCGGCCTTGGGCCAGACAGGTGGTGGGCCTAACGGCCTTCGGTCGGAATAGGCGCTTGGTACAGTCCTTTTGCACCTGCGGAGTGGGGGGTGGAGGAGCCCGGTTCCTCCTCTCCATCGCTTGTCCGGACGCAATCCGGAAGGCACCGCGACTTTGCTTGAGGAGAGGTTCTATGGCTCGTTTTCTGTTCGCCCCCATCCCCTTTACGGGACACGTAAATCCCGGACTGCCGATCGCCCAGGAGCTGGTGCGGCGGGGGCACGAGGTTCGCTGGTACACGACGCCGCGTTTCCAAAAGGCGGTGGAGAAGGTGGGGGCGGTGTACGTTCCGTTCCGCAACGGCCGGGTGATGGACGAGGAAAAGCTGGACGAGCAGTTCCCGGACCGGGCCCAGCTCAAGGGGCTCGACCAGCTCCGGTACGACATGAAGAACGCCTTCATCGACCCGGTGCACGGCTTCTACCAGGACCTGATGGAGGAGTTCGAGGCCGAGCCGTTCGACGTAGTGATCGGCGATAGCTGCGCGGCGGTCGGTTGGCTGCTCCAAGAGCGGCTGGCCCTGCCGTGGGCGGTCTACGGGATCAGCGTGCTGGGGCTGAGCAGCCAGGACACGGCCCCGTTCGGGCTCGGCATCATGCCCAACGACTCCGCCATGGGTCGCCTACGGAACCGAATGCTTCACTGGGCGGTGCGCAACGTGGTGTTCAAGGAGACGCACGCCCAGTCGCAGGCCATGAGAAAAGCACTGGGCTTCGAGCCGTCGTCCCGCTTCCTGTTCGACTTCGGCCTGGATGCCGATCTCTACCTCCAGAACAGCGTCCCCTCGTTCGAGTACCCGATGTCCGACCTGCCGGACCACGTGAAGTTCGTGGGCTCGGTGGTTCCCGAGCCGCCAGCGGAGTGGACGCGGCCTTCCTGGTGGAGTGAGCTGGAGAGCGGGAAAAAGGTGGTCCTCGTTACCCAGGGAACCATCGCCAACGACTATGACGAGTTGATCCGGCCCGCCATCCGGGCGCTGGCGAACGAAGACGTACTGGTCGTCGTGACGACCGGCAGCAAGCCGGCCGAGGCGGTCGGCATCGATCCCCTGCCGGAAAACGTCCGGGTCGAGCGGTTCGTCCCGTACGCCCACCTCATGCCGAAGGTGAACCTGCTCCTGACGAACGGCGGCTATGGGTCGGTACAGATCGCGCTGTCCCACGGGGTGCCGGTGGTGGCGTTCGGGGCCAGCGAGGACAAGCCCGAGATCGCCAACCGCGTCCAATGGTCGGGAGTCGGCATCGGCGTGAAGTCGAAGACCCCGACGGAGGCCCAAATCAAGGAGGCCGTGTCGAACGTGCTTTACGATCCGATGTTCCGAGGTCGCGCGCTCAAGATGAGCCGCGAGCTAGCCCAGCACGACGCGCCGCGGCAGTCGGCGGAGCTGTTGGAAGGGCTCGTTCCGGCGCGCGCCCCTCAGGCGGCGATGCTGGTGTAGCCGGGCTCTTTCACCTTAGGAGCACAGAGCCCGAAAGGGGGCACGGGTAAATTCGGTGCCCCCTTTCGGGCTTTACGCGAGGCAACCCAGGGCGAAATCGACTTTCGCGGGTGGAGGTTGAGATATAAACTGATCGCGACGGCGCGACGAGGCGCTCCCCTTACGAAGATGATCAAGAAAACTTCTATTCACCTCCTGGCCATTGGTCTCGGAATTCTCGTGGCGGCTGGCTGCGGACAAAACTCAGGGTCGGCAAGTGGCACTTCGGGCACGACCGGAGCGGCTGGCACCACTGGAACCACCGCCGCGGGGGGCAGCGACAAGCCCGTCCAGGTCGCCTTTGTGACCAACAACGCGTCCGACTTCTGGACGATTGCCCGGAAGGGGACGGAGAAGGCGGTGCAAGAGATGCCAGGGGTGCAGGTCGACTTTCGGCTTCCGACCGAAGGAACCGCCGCCGCTCAGAAGCAGATCATCGACGACCTGCTCGCCAAGGGTGTCCAGGGGATCGCGATCAGCCCCGTCGATCCGGCAAACGAGATCGACCTTCTGAACCAGACGGCGAAGAAGGCTCTGGTGCTTACCCAGGACAGCGACGCTCCGGGGAGTGATCGGGCTTGTTACATCGGGACCGACAACATCGCGGCCGGGCGGCAGGCGGGCGAGGAAATCAAGAAGACCCTTCCGAACGGAGGCAAAGTGATGGCATTTGTCGGCCGGATTGATGCCCAGAACGCCAAGGAACGGTATCAGGGCATTCAAGAAGCTCTGAAAGGCTCGAACATCCAGGTCCTAGACGTCCGCACGGACAATGAGGACCGCGTGCGGGCTAAGTCGAACGTCTCCGACACCTTCATCAAGCACCCGGACGTAGCCTGTCTAGTCGGTCTCTGGAGCTACAACGGTCCGGCCATCCTGAACGCAACCCGAGAAGCGGGAAAGGTGGGCAAAGTTAAGATCGTGTGCTTCGACGAGGAGGATGAGACCCTTGCCGGAGTCCGAGACGGATCGATCTCCTCAACGATCGTTCAGCAGCCGTTCGAGTTCGGCTACCGCTCGGTGAAGGTGATGGCTCAAGTACTTCGCGGAGATAAGTCCGTGATCCCGGAGTCCAAGCAAATGATCGTGCCGACCCTCGTTATCAGCAAGGAGAACGTCGACGAGTTTGCGAAGAAGCTGAACGGGTTGCGCGGAAGGAGCTAGGCTAATTCCAGACCGTCCACTGATCGAGGTCAGGGGGATCGTAAAACGGTATCCGGGCGTCACCGCGCTAGGCGGCGTCTCCCTGGCCGTTTCGGCGGGGGAGGTCGTCGCTCTAATCGGTGAGAACGGGGCGGGCAAGTCGACGCTCATGAAGGTGCTGGGCGGACTCGTCCGCCCAGACGAAGGGGAGATGCAGTTCGAGGGCCAACCGGTCCAGATCGACTCGGTGAGGCGGTCGGTCGAGTTGGGCATCGCCTTTATCCACCAGGAGCTGAACCCTCTCGACAACCTGGACATCGCGGGCAACGTCTTCCTTGGCCGCGAGCCCTCACGGTGGGGTCTGGTCGATCGGGCGAAGATGCGGGACCAGGCGGCGGGGGTGTTGGACCAACTGGGCTTGAAGCTCTCGCCCGACACGCCCCTGAGCCAGTTGTCGCTCGCTCAGCGCCAGATGGTCGAGATCGCGAAGGCGATCTCACTTCAGGCCAAGGTTCTGATCATGGACGAGCCAACGTCGAGTCTGACGCTCTCGGAAACGGAGCGGCTGATCCAGGTCGTCCGTGAGTTACGAGACCGGGGCGTCGGGATCGTGTACATCTCCCACCGGCTGGGCGAGGTCCGGCAACTCGCGGACCGAGTGGTGGCCCTGCGCGACGGCCAGAACGCGGGGGAACTGGCTCGCGACGAGATCGACCACGAGCGGATGGTCCGCCTGATGGTGGGCCGCGACCTTGAGCGGATGACCCTGCCCGTCGATCGGTCCGAGAAGCCAGAGCGGCTGCGGGTCCAGGGATTGCGCACGGAGCGCTACCCGGATCGCGAGGTGTCGTTCAGCGTCGCCAAGGGCGAGATCTTCTGCCTCGCGGGATTGGTGGGCGCGGGACGGTCGGAGGTGGTGCAGACGATCTTCGGCACCGATCCTGCAGTCGGCGGGACCGTGTCCCTCGACGGAATCCCGCTAAAGCTCGGATCTCCCAAGGTGGCAATCGACGCGGGCGTCGGCTTAGTGCCGGAGGATCGTCGGGGCACCGGGCTGCTCGTCGACTGGACCATCCGCGACAACATCACGCTGCCGACCCTCGGCCATTACGCGAAGGGCGGTCTGGTGCAGGGGCGGCGGGAGTCGGAAGCGGCGGCCGAGCAGTCGAAGTCGATCGGCGTCAAGGCGCCGTCCACGGCCGTCAAGGCGGCTAACTTGAGCGGCGGCAACCAGCAAAAGGTCGTTCTCGGGAAGTGGCTCTTGGCCCAGCCGAAGGTGCTGATTCTCGACGAGCCGACTCGCGGCGTGGACGTCGGGGCAAAGGCGGAGATCTACGAGATCATGCGGCGGCTAACCGACCAAGGCGTTTCCATCCTGATGGTCAGCAGCGACATGGAAGAGGTACTCGGGGTGAGCGACCGGGTGGGCGTCATGCACGAAGGCACGCTCACGGGGATCCTGTCGCGGGACGAATGCACGGAAGAAGGAATCATGCGCCTTGCGGTGGGCGCGGTTAACCCATGAAAGGCTTATTGCGCAAAGAGACGGGGATCTTCGTCTTGCTCGTCGTCCTGTGCGTCGCCGTCGCGACCATGAACCCCCGGTTCCTCGGTGGTGAGAACCTTCAGAACATGGCCCGCCTCATCGGCATGTACGGCATCTTCAGCATCGGGCTGGGCGTCGTGATCATCACGGGCGGCATCGACCTGTCGGTGGGCTCCATGTTCGCCCTTTTAGGTGTGCTCCTGGCGATGATGCTGACCGAGAAGCACATGTCACCTACCGCCGCCGTGTTGGCAACGCTAGGAATGGGGACGGCCTTGGGGGCGCTGCACGGGTTCCTGATCACGAAGGTCCGCCTCCAGCCGTTCATCGTCACCCTCTGCGGGTTGCTCTTCTACCGCGGGATCGCCCGCTTCATCGCGAACGACGAGACCAAGGGCTTCGGCAGCGCGAAGGGTTTCGAAGGGCTTCGGGACCTGGCGACGGGGACTTACCTGGGTCTGCCGATGCCGTTCATCATCCTGTTGCTGCTCAGCGTGGTGATGGGCGTGGTGCTCCACCGATCCGTGTACGGCCGCCACCTCTTCGCCGCGGGCCGGAACGAGGACGCCGCCCGCTACTCAGGAATCAACACCCCGCGCACCATCGGCAGCGCCTACGTCCTCTCCGGGCTGTTGGCGGGTGTCGCCGCGATCCTGATCGCGTTCTACACGAACTCCGTCTCCCCGTCGTCCCACGGCAACTTTTACGAGCTTTACGGCATCGCGGCCGCCGTCTTGGGCGGTTGCAGCCTTCGGGGAGGAGAGGGAACGGTGGTCGGCATCCTCTTGGGGACGGTTCTGCTGCAGGTCCTGCAGAATTTGGTGAACCTACTGGGTATCCCGAGCTCACTCAACTTCGCGGTAATGGGCGCGGTGATCCTGCTGGGCGTTCTGGCCGACCAACTCCTCTCGCGCCGCGCGGCGAGTCGGTAAGCGGTCTGAGGTCTGTCTCAAGTAGACCCGCAGGGTCTGTAGCCGACGGATGTTCGTGCCGGCGTGAGTCTTGGAATGACTACAACCGCCCGCGCAGGCACGAACATCCTGCGGCTACAGCCGCTTCGCGGCTATCTGGTCACCGACCCTAGTTCTTGGCTCCGGCGTCGATCCACCGAACGATGACCGATTCCTGCTCATCGGTGAGCGGCGGCCGGTTCTTCGGCATCCGGCGCATGCCAGGCGCGTGAAGGGACCGCACGAGGCGGCTGCCCTTGCCATCGCCCGGGGTCACGGACGCTAGGACTCCCTCGTAGGTGGTCAAATCCACTTGGCCCCGTCGGTTCTGGGCACTGTGGCAGGGCATGCACGAGCTGCTGAGTATCGCGTTCACTTGGGCGAAGGTAACCGCCGTGGCGGCTTCCGTCTTTTTGGCCCCCGCCGGGGCGACGAAGGCGAACTCTTCGACCTTTGTCTCGGGTGTTTCGAGCGCTGAAGCAAGGACGAGGTAATCCTTACCGCCGGTCTTCAGGGTGTATCCGCGAGCGATCCCGACCTTCGGGTCCAGGTAGAGGTTCGCCGAGCGCCCCTCGCCCTTGAGGCCGAGCTCCACCTCGGTCACCTTGTTGCCTTGGATCGTGCGCTGGGCTCCTACCTTGGCTGCCGTGATCTCGCTGGCCGGAGCCTTGGACAGGAAGCCGGCCCACGCGAACACCTCCGGTCGCTGGGCAAACGCGGCAAGGGTGGCGTCGTCCAACGGGGCTTCCGTGTAGCTGTTGTCCTTCTTGGTGAAGGTGTAGAGCTTCTTCCCGTCCGAGAGCACGAAGCCATCGGGGGTGGTCAGCTTGAACAGGTTCGGCTTGGCCATCGAGAGCTGGTAAGGAACGGCGGCCTCTCCGACGATCCGGCCGGTGTAGGTGACCGAGAGGGCCTTGGCGGCGGTGAGCTTTTCGAAGTGAGAAGCCAGGGGAGCGGGCAGGTTCGTCTGCCAAGCGGCGCCGAGGAGAAAGACTCCGGCGGCCAGAACGGGTAGGACACGCATTGTGGCGCATTGTAACCCGTTGTGCGGCCGGGTGGCGGCCCCGCGCCCTTGTTGCTACGATTGCGTCATCAACCGGTTGAGGTCAGCGGCTCGGACGTCCCAGCGGGCGTGCTCAAAGTCGAAGACACTGGTCAGGTTGCCCTTCGAGTCGCACATCCAGTTTCGGGGGCTGTAGTCGCGGTGAACGGTGTGAGGAGTCTTTCCTATCAGGGAAGTGATCACACTCGTAATCATTCTCGCCTTCCGAGATCAACGTCCGGTCAAGGCTCTCCACGATCACGCCCCGCGTCCGGCCCTCGGCGCGGACGCGGGTAGCCTCCATTAGAGGTTCATGCCGCCGGAGACCTCGATCCGCTGCCCGTTGATCCATCGGTTGTCCTCGGAAAGCAGGGAGGCGATCATCGGACCGATGTCGTCCGGGTCACCGACCCGACCTAGCGCGGTCATCCCCGCCACGGCTCGATTCAGCTCCGCGTTGTCGCGAACCATACCGCCGCCAAAGTCGGTCGCGATGGCTCCGGGGGCCACGGTATTGACGGCGATGCCGCGAGGCCCCAGCTCCTTCGCAAGATAGCGGGTTAGGACCTCGACCGCGCCCTTCATCGAGGCATAGGCCGAGCTCCCCGCAAAGGTGAAACGGGCGAGGCCGCTCGATACGTTGACGATCCGGCCGCCGTCGTTGATGAGCGGCAGCAGGCTCTGGGTCAGGAAGAAGACACCCTTGAAATGGACGTTGTACAGGGCGTCGAACTCAGCCTCCGTGGTCTCGGCGAAGCTTTTGTGCAGGCTGGTTCCTGCGTTGTTCACCAGGAAGTCGAACCGATCGACGCCGAGACGTTCGAGTGACTCCCGGACCTGATCGACGAAGGGTCCGAAGCCGGAGACATCACCGGTGTCGAGCCGGAGCAAAACCGCTCGCTGCCCGAGCCCCTCGACCTCGGCGGCGACCTTTCGGGCCTCGTCTTCGTTGGAGTGGTAGGTGAAGACGGAGTCGACACCACGTCGGGCGAGGCTCAGGACGACGTTACGGCCGAGACCGCGGCTTCCGCCGGTGACGATCGCGATTTTCGAGTTTGCGCTGCTGTTCACGCATTACAAGTTACTAACGAAAGGGGGTCCCGCTCCAGATCGAAACTTCGCGAAAACTTGCCTAATCCTCCACGGAAGCGCGATGGTGCGCCGCACGGTCCGGTACACCAGCTTTGGATGGAACGACTCCTCGAGTTGGTAGACCGGGCTACGGAAGGGGCGGGCGACTACGTCGCGGCCCAGACTCAAGGGCTGACTCTGCTGCGCTCCGACCGGGAGCGGCCGCCGAACATCGTGCTGTACCGCCCGGCCCTTTGCCTCGTGCTGCAGGGCCGGAAGTCGTCGGCCTTTGGGGAAAGGGTTCTCGAGTGTGGACCGGGGCAGGCGCTATTGGTCGGAGTGACGACGCCGAGCATCGGCAAGGTGATGCAGGCGAGCTCGAACGAGCCTTACCTGGGACTGGTACTGGAGCTCGACATGGCTACTCTGCGAGAAGTGTTGGAGGAGATCGACGTTCCGGCCGCCCCCGAAGAAGACGTCTCGCCTGGCGTTTTCCGCGTCGATCTCCAAGAGCCTCTGATCGACGCTTTGCGCCGGATGGTGGCCCTCCTCGAAACGCCCCGCGCCCTCCCCACCCTCGGCCCGGCGATTATGCGGGAGATCTGCTACTGGCTGCTCATCGGCCCGAGCGGCGGCGAGGTCTGCCGGGTGGCGCGCCTGAGCGGACTTTCTCGCGCGATCGTCGATACCCTCCGGATCCTGCGGGAGCGGTTCGCGGAGCCCGTGTCGGTGTCGGACCTGGCACGAGAGGCGAACATGAGCCAGTCGGCCTACCATCGGCGGTTCAAAGACCTCACCTCGACGAGTCCGCTGCAGTACCAGAAGCAGCTTCGCCTGCACGAGGCGCGTCGGCTTCTGGTCTCCGGCGAGGAGAATGTGGAGTCGGCCGCCTTCCGGGTGGGCTACGTCAGTCCATCCCAGTTCAGCCGCGAGTACTCCCGAGCGTTTGGCCTGCCACCCCGCCGGGACGCGGTGGCGCGACGGGCGCTGGTCGGTTAAGCGTACGGGCTGCGCCGCGCTGAAGACACCGCTACGCTGCGATTTGGTTGCGGCGGTTATGGCCGCCGTCATAACTCGGGAGCCTTGAGTAGTGTGGGCTATAACAGACAATGCCCGAATCGCCTAGCCGCTTGCTGTACGTCAACCTATTGCAGGGCACCGACTCCCACCACGGCTTTTCCACCGGCAACACGCTGCCCCTGATCGCCATGCCGTTCGGCATGACCCACTGGACCCCCCAGACCACGGAGGGGAACTGGATGTTCGAGCCCCGGGCTCGCAAGCTGCAAGGGGTCCGGGCGACCCACCAACCTAGCCCTTGGATCGGCGACTACGGGCACTTCGTGGTGATGGCGCAAACGGGGCGGCGGATGCTGACGCCGTTTCGGCGTTCCTCCACCTACCGGCCCGACCAAAGCGTGCTGAAGCCGCACTACTTCCAGGCAGAGTTGCTCCGGTACGGGACGACGGTCGAAATGACGCCGACCGAGCGATGCGCGTTCTTCCGCTTCACGTTTCCCGCTACGGGAGAATCCCGCGTCATCCTCGAGCCGGGGGCGGGCGACTCGGTGGTGACGGTGCGCGACGACCGCCGGAGCGTCGCCGGGTTGACCCGGAGCAGTTCGGGCGGCACCCCCGAGGGCTTCGCTTGCTACTTCGTCGCTGTGTTCGACAGGGCTTTTAGGTCGTGGTGCACGTTCTCCGGCGAGGAGGTGTACGAAGGGGAAGGACAACGGGAGGGGAACCGGATCGGGTTCGCGGTGGACTTCGGCGATCCGGGAGCGGAGCCGGTCACCGTTCGCATCGCCACGTCGTTCATCAGCATCGAGCAGGCGGAGCGGAACCTGCAAGCAGAGATCGGTGACGCCAGCTTTGAAGAGGTGCGGGCGAGAGGAGAGCGGACGTGGGAGGAGGCTCTGGGCAAGATCCAGGTGGAAGACCCGGACGAGAACCGCCTGCGGACCTTCTACTCGTGCCTGTACCGCACCCAGCTCTTCCCCCGGATGTTCCACGAGCCCGACGCGGAAGGGAAGCCCCACCACTTCAGCCCCTACGATGGCAGGGTTCATCCGGGAGTGCTCTACACGGACAACGGGTTCTGGGATACCTACCGGACGGTTTATCCGTTGTACTCACTACTCATGCCCGAGCGGCTGGCTGAGATCCTGCAGGGGTGGGTGAACGCGAGCCGGGAAGGGGGCTGGTTCCCCCAGTGGGCGAGTCCGGGCTACCGCGCCTGCATGGTCGGGACCCACATCGACGCGGTGATGGCCGACGCGGTGGTGCGGGGTATCGAGGGCTTCGACGCGGAGGCGGCGCTGGAAGGGTTGCTCAAGCACGCCTATGAGGTGGGAGACCCGTCGGGGGCTTTCGGCCGTATCGGGATCGAGGACTACATCGAGCTCGGCTACGTCTCCGACGACCGCCACCACGAATCCGTTGCCCGGTCGCTGGACTACGCTTACGACGACTTCTGTATCGCGCAGGTCGCAGAGCGCCTGGGACGCCCTGACCAGGCCGCACGCCTAAGGGAACGGGCGCAGAACTACCGCAAGCTGTACGACCCCACCGTGGGTTTCATGCGCGGCCGCAACGCCAACGGAAGCTGGCAGGAGCCCTTCGACGAGTTCCGGTGGGGAAGCCCTTACGTTGAGGGTGGCGCCTGGCAGTCGTCGTGGGCAGTCCAGCACGACCCAGCAGGGCTGATCAAGCTGATGGGGGGCGAGGAAGCGTTCGTCGCGAAGTTGGACGCGATGCTGGAGACGGAGCCGCGATTCGAGGTCGGAGTCTACGGATTCGAGATCCATGAGATGACGGAGATGGCCTGCGCCGACTTCGGCCAGTACGCCCACTCGAACCAGCCCGTCCACCACGCCCTCTACCTGTACAACGCGGCAGGACGTCCCTGGCGGACGCAGAAGGAGGTTCGAAGGGTGATGGACGAGCTGTACACGCCCGACGGGTTCGCGGGCGACGAAGACAACGGCGAGATGTCCGCGTGGTACATCCTTAGCGCCCTCGGCATCTTTCCCCTCTGCCCAGGCCATCCCTCCTGGACCCTCGGCTCGCCACTGTTCCAACGGGCGACGCTGAGGCTGGCAAACGGGCAAGACCTCGTAGTGGAGGCGCCGGGAAACACGCCCGAAACGGTGTTCGTCGGCCGCGTCCTTCTGGACAACGAGGAGGTGAGTGGTCTCTCGATCCCCCACCATGCGCTTTTGTCTTCCCGTACCCTCCGCTTCGAGATGGCGTCGTCGCCGACCGAACGAGTCGTGCCCGAGGAGCAACGTCCGTTCTCCTACAGCAAATCGTAGCCCGGGCGACCCTATAGAGTGCGGTGGCCCGCCACCGCTTTACCCAGCGAGCCTGCGAGCGTGAAGGGAGGTTGGCCTGTAGCGTGTCGGCTGTGGATACGCTCTGACACCACCCTTTGATCGGACATCCTAAGCGTCCAATGGCTTCCCAACTCCACGCTCGCGGGCTCGCTGGCAAAAGCGGTGGCAGGCCACCGCACTCTAAGAGGGCTTACCGCTGGCCGAGCACCGTCACTACGGAGCGGACGGGCATCGTGACTTGGAGATTCCCTTTCGCGTCCACCGCGAAAGGAGTACCCTCGGCCTGGAGTTGAGCCGACTTGTCGCTCGTCACGATCTTGACCTTCGATCCGGCAGGTAGACCGCTAAGGGTAACGGTGCCTGCCCCGGCTGAGTTGACCAAGAGTACGGCGAACTCGCGAGGGTTTCGCCCGACCGTTGCCAATGCCTGGATTTCCTCTCGCTCTGAGCTCGCCATCGCCACCCTCGTCCCCGGTCGGAAGACCGCCTCCATCTGCTTCACCACGTGGAAAACGGGGTACGGCTTTGGCCCTTCCTTGTCCACCAAGGGGTAGTTGTCCTGGTAGGTCCAGTAGTCCATCAGGGATGCCCCGGACAGGCGGATGGTTCGCTCGTAGGCCATGGCCGTTCGGAGCGCGTTCTCCCAGGTCCCCCAAGGATTGGGAGCTTGCCACAACTGGGCGTCGTGGCCCGCTTCCAGGCACCAGACCGGCTTCTTGAACCGGCGGCCAAGCTCCGCGATGCGCGTGTAGCTGGTGTCCGACGCGCTCAGCACGTCCCAGTTGTGGAAGGCGAGCGGGCCCAGGTAGCGCGCGATCGTCTTGTCTTGGAGTTGCGGCAGGGCGTAGGCGTAGAAGTTGGTGCCGTTGGCGGTGTCGCCCACTAGGAACTTGGTTCTCAGGCCGAGCGCTGCGAAGCGGGGTCCGGCTTGGCGGATAAAGTCGGCCATCTCCTTCGGCGTGAACTTGAAGTTCACCCCGTAGTCGGGTTCGTTGAACGAGAAGTAATCCGCGTGGACGCCGTACTTGTCCCGCGCCGTCACCAGATAGCGACCGACGGCCTCGATGCATTCGTCGTACATCTCCGGCGGCAGGGTGCGGCCCATCTGCTCGGGCTTACCTCCCAGCATCCATCCCGGCCCTTCCCACACCGACACCACCGTGGGGAGGCGGCGGCGACCCATCTCTTGCAGGGCCAGCAGCGAGGCGCGAGCCTGGGCATCGTCGCGGAATACGCCCGGCTCGGGGTTCCACGAGTTCAGGGGCAGGCCGATTCGAGCATGGACGACGTTCAGGTTCTCCAGCGCGTATCGCCCCACCACGTCCATCGGCTCCGTTGAGCCGTACCGCGGCTGGGCGAAGTTTCCTCCGAATCCTTCGATCGTCTGTCGCGTGGCCTTCAGGTCGATTTTCACACGGACCGGTCCAACCGGGTTCTGGGCGACCGCGAACTCCACCAGTTGATCCAGGGTGCGGGTCTTTCCGTAGTTGCGGACGGAGAGCCCGCCGACCTCGACCGTCTGCGGCTGCAGCGCGAAGCGCAACGACACCATCGCCTGCCGCGCCGCGTAAGTCTCCGCGGACCGGATAGGCACCATCACCCGCCGCCAAGTCGCCCCGTCTCTTGCCGACGCCGCGCCATAGGTCGCCGACTTCGTCCAAGGGCTCTCGGAGCGCTCGAACAGGAACTCGATCCGGGCCGGTGCTTTCCCGTCCGCCGACCGCCCCCTCAGCCAGAAGCTGGCGAGCAGGACGTCGCCGGCCCGCACGGGCTCCGCAATGGGCAGCGTAAGCTGGGTGGCGTTGGTCTCCGCCGGGCTTTGACGAACCACGACCTGCAGGGCGTTCGAAAAGGTCTGGCCCGTCACGGGGACGATCTTCGATTCCCCGTTCGTACGCTCTAGTCCCGTCACAGGGGTCGTGAGGTGGGCGTCCGGGCTGAGAACCTGCCCCTCCCCTGCGGGGGACGATTGTCGAGTGGCGGTGGTCGCGGCCACGACCGCGACGACGCACGCCACCAGACCGGCGCTGCCAAGCCGCCTCATACGGTGGTCACCTTCTTTGGTGTGCGGACTCTGCATCGGTGCATTACCAGGTTGTACCCTCGTCTATCGAGGTAGCCGGAAGACGGCTTCCTCTTAGAATGATGAGGCGGGGCGCGTTCGCCGGATGAAGACTGCAGGATCACCATTGACTAAGATTCTCGGACTTGTTCAACGTCGGTTCCTGGTGCCTAGCATCATCTTGGGCATGCTGGCCCACCACGCACCGGCCCAAACGACGTCGATCGACCTCCGAAGTCTATGGGACACCCAGACGCCCCTGGCGAACCCGCACAAGGGGTGGTACCAGCACTTCTACGAGCAGGGGCTTTTCTCTGGTTACGCGCCGAAGCAGGATGGGGACTTGACCACCTTCCCCGGCATGGACCACCTGTATTTAAGGATTCCCTGGCGCGACCTCCAGCCCGCCCCCGGCGAGTTCCGGTGGGAAGTGATCGACGATGTAGTGAGGAAGTGGGTGCCCAGGGGCTACGGCATCGCGTTCCGCGTCACCACCAAGGACACCAGCTTCCCCTACGCCACCCCCGAGTGGGTCAAGAACACAGGAGCCAAGGGTGAGATGGTGGCCGCGCCCTGGGGAGAGACGGCGTGGCAGCCGGACTACGGCGACCCCGTGTTCCTCAAGCACCTTGAGCGGTTCCACCAGGCGTTCGCCGCCCGGTACGACGGCAAGCCGTGGGTGGACTACATTGACATCGGCACCTACGGTGACTGGGGCGAGGGCCACAACTCCGCGTCGAACCGGCGGCGCTGGCCCTTAAGCGTCGTCCAGCGCCACATCGACCTGTACCTCCGCTATTACAAGCGCAGTCGGCTTGTCGTAAGCGACGACATGGTGAGCGAAGGGGTCGCGGACGCCGACCGAAAGGCCCTTGAGGACTCGATCGTACGGAACGGGATCACTTTCCGGGACGACAGCATCGGCGTCGGCTGGTACTACCAGCACAACCTCGCGACCCACACCGTGCGGTCTCCCGAACTGTTCGAGCGCGTCTGGCGAAAGTCGCCCACCGTCCTCGAACTCCAGCACTACCCGATGATGAAGGACCCCAAGCGGGACGCTACCTGGGAGGGGCCGGATGGGTCGATCAAGGGGGCGGCGTACCTGGAAGGGGCGATCCGGCTGATGCGCGCGACCTACGTCGGTCACCACGGCGACGCCGCCGAGTGGCTCCGCGACAACCCCAACCTCACCCGTCGCCTGCTCAACCAAATGGGCTACTGGTACTTCCCCCAACGCATCGAAGTCCCCACCCGAGTCCAACCAGGTCACCCGGCAAAGCTCAGCGTGACCTGGCTAAACCGAGGCGTAGCCCCCGCCTACCACCGCTACCCCCTGAGCGTGAAACTCGTAGGAAGAAGGCGCACGGTGGTCCTGCCCGTGGTCAATGCCGACAACCGCACCTGGATGCCGAGCCAACCAAAGCGAGAGACTTACCAAATCAGGCTGCCAAAGAGCCTCCCCGCCGGGGACTACGAGGTGAGGATCGGCCTCGAGGCGGACGTACGGGGCCACAAGCGGCCCGTTGAGCTGGGCTTGAACAGGGCACTCCGGGACAAAGTTGGTTGCTATCGGCTGGCGACGGTGAAGGTAGTCCGCTGAGGCGCTGACACGAGGTCAAGGGCCTCCGGCCTTGCGAGCAACTGCGCGATTCCTACTCGCCAGAACCCTTACGTCGCCCCAACAAATGGTCCAGGCTCCAAGGGCCGGGCCCCGCCGCGGCCAGGTAGAGGAACACGAAGCAGTAGAGCACCGCGAGCTCGCCCTTGTTGACCACGGGCCAGAACCCCTGCGGGGCGTGGGACATGAAATAGGCGACTGCCATCAATCCAGAGAGGACGAAGGCGACCGGGCGGGTGAAAAGTCCGATGAGGAGGAGAATCCCCCCGAAAAACTCCAAGATGCCGGCGATTCCTGGCATCGTCCCTAGCGGGACTGGCCCCTTGCCGCCGAGCAATCCGAAGAGCTTCTGCACCCCGTGCTGCATGAATAGCGCCGCCGAAATAATCCGCAGCACGCTTAGGAGCCGGGGTGCCCAAGCGGAGAGAAATGGCTTGTCGTTCATAGGTCCGTTACCTTTCCTGTTGCAGTAGGACAAATGGAGACGGGCTGCCGTTCCGGCAGCCCGCTTTAGACCCGTTCAAGCCAGTTTAGACTAGCCGCCTCCGGTCGCCCCACCGGCCGTTCCCGCACCAGCGCCGCCTGCCGTTCCGGCTCCGCCTGCGGTTCCCATCGCACCGCCGGTGCCTGCGCCGCCCGTCGTGCCAGCGCCACCTGCGGTTCCCGAACCGCCAGCGGTCTCCATCCCACCCGGCGTTCCGGCACCTCCGGCCGTGCCCATGCCGCCCGCCGTAGCGGGACCGCCGGCGGTGGCTCCCATGCTGGCGTCGCCTGCCGTGCCCGTGGTAGCCGTGCCGCCCGTGCCGGTAGTGGCCGACCCGGCAGTTCCTGCCGCCGCGCCGGCCATGTCGGAGCCAGCAGAGGCGTTTCCGGCACCAGTCCCGGCGGTCGTACCTTGGGCCGATCCACCGCCTTCCTGGCCCGCGTTCGATCCACACCCGCTTGCCACCACAACGGCCACGCCCATCGCACTGGCCAACATCAACTGAAGCTTCGTCATAGCATCTCCTGTACGGCGAACGAATCCGCCGCACAGGGCAGATCGTCTTTTGGGTCGGCGTGTTCGCACAGACTCGTGGGTATTTCCACTACATAGGCCCTTTAACGGCCTTCGGCCGGTCCCAGTCGATCCGAAGTGGGGAGACCAGAGTCCAACAGGGGTGGATCAGGGAAATTGCTTCGAGATGGATCGGATGTCCCAGGACGCCTGGACGCTGTTCCGGACCATGGGTGAGTTCGCTATCGGGTTCGATCGGCTGGGCAAGGTCCGCCACCCCATCGTCACGGTGTACGGGAGCGCCCGGACCCCCATCAAGAACCGATACTACGGGCTTGCCGAGGCGCTTGGTCGCTCGCTTGCCCAAGCTGGCTTCGCTGTAGCGACCGGCGGCGGACCCGGCATCATGGAAGCCGCCAACAAGGGGGCGTACGAGGCGGGCGGCACGAGCATCGGGATCAACATCCACCTCCCCATCGAGGAGCAGCCGAACCGTTACCAGACCCTATCGCTCGACCACGAGTACTTCCACTCGCGCAAAGTGATGCTCGCCAACTACAGCGTCGGATTCGTGGCCTTTCCGGGTGGGTTCGGAACGCTGGACGAGCTCGCAGGCATCCTCACCCTCATCCAAACCCAGCGCCTCCACCCCTTCCCGATCTTCCTCGTCGGCTCGGAGCACTGGCAGGGCCTGGACGGCTGGTTCCGCGACACCCTCGCCGAAGTCGGCGCCATCTCTCCCGACGACCTCGACCTGTACAAGGTGATCGACGACATCGGGTCCATCCCCGACGAGATCAAGCGCTACCACGATGCCTCTGCCGACAAAGCCGGCTTCAAAATCCCCACTCAAGAGGATCGTCAGAAGGCGCTAGGGAAAGAGTGAGGGCATTGCTCGATTGCTCGATTGCTAAGTACTGACCAATGTTAAATCTAGCAATCAAGCAATCGAGCAATCAAGCAATGCCTACAGCTTGACCGGCCTTCCGATCCGTGCCGACTCGTAGATCGCCTCGATGATCCGGATGTCCTGAAGACCGTCTTCGCCGGGGGTTAGGACTTGGCCACCGTCGAGGATGCAGGCGGACAGGTGGTCCATCTGCGCCGCGAACTGGTTGCCCGGCGGAACCTCGACGGGCCGTCGGCGCATTGTCAGGCGCTGACCGCCGTACGAGGTGGCGGGCTCGGCTTCGAGGGTGCCGCGCTCCCCGATCACGTGGTAGCGGTTCATCCCGGCCCAGGAGTAACCGCTCGAGCAGTTGGCCACGACGCCGCTGGGGAAGCGGAGGGTGAAGTGGACGGTGTCCTCGACTTCCTTGAATCGGGGGTCGTTCGGCAGGTTGTGGATGGTCGCGTAAACCTCCACCGGCTCCTCTCCGGCCAGGTAGCGGGCCGCGTTGAGGGAGTAGATGCCGATGTCCATCATCGAGCCGCCGCCGGAAAGCTTGCGCTGAGTGCGCCAAAGGCCGTTCGGAATGTTAAAGCCGTGGTCGCTGACGATGCTGCGCAGGCGGCCAAGCTCGCCCTTGCGGCACGCTTCGATGGCCCGGATGTTGTGCGGCTCGTAGCGCGACCGGTAACCGATCTGCAAGAGCTTGCCCGCCTTTCGGCAGGCGTCGATCATCGCCTGGCAGTCCTTGGCGGTCGGCGCCATCGGCTTCTCGCAGCACACGTGCTTGCCCGCTTGGGCGGAGCGAACGGTGAACTCGCGGTGGTTCCCCGGAGGGGTGATGACGTACACCACGTCGATGTCCGGGTTGTCCTTGATTGCCTCCAGATTTTCGTAGGAGTAAACGTTCTTGGCGTCCAGCCCGTAGTCGCCCGCGACCTTCTTCGCCTTGTCCGGCGACCCACTGATGACCGCCACCAGGCGCGACCGCTGGCATTCCTTGAAGTTGGGCATGATCTGGCCCAGCGCGTAGCCACCCAAGCCAAGGATGGCCCAACCGGCCTTCTTTCCTTGCGGCGCAGCCGTGGGAGGGGGCGGGGTTGCGCCCGACTGCTGGGCCAACCCCTGGCACCCCAGCGTCGCCAACCCAAGCCCCGCCGTGCCCCGCAACAGGGTCCGTCGACTCAAACCTTCGCTTTCCGGCATAGTGACTCTAGTATGGGCGGTCGGTAGACAGAAAAAGCCCCTTCTCCCCTCCGGGGGAGAAGGGGCTTTAGAAGCGGCCCGTGAACCGAAGGCCGAAGCCTTGACCGTCTGATGGCGGATTGATCAGAAGTCCCCGGCGAGTGGAGAGCTCCGCCCGTGCGGTGAGGTAGCCGAGGGCGGCCCCGGCAAGAACGTCCGACACCCGATGCCGGTTCAGACTCACGCGGGACTGGGCGATGGCCGCCGCTCCCAGATACCAAAGCGGGGCCTCGCGAGGCCGGTTGGCGGCTTGGATGGTGGCGACGGCAAAGGCGGCGGTGGCGTGGCCGCTGGGGAACGAGTCGCGAGTGCCCGTGTCGGGTCGCGGAACTCGGGTGGCGCGCTTAAGCCCTTCCGCGAGTAACACGCCGGTCGCCGTGGCATTGAAGGCGCGGACCGCGTGCGCGCCTCCCCCCTCGCCGTCGCGGAGCAGGGGAAGCCCGATTCCCGCACCGACGAAAAGCACCGTTCCCGGTCCCGACACGAACTTGGCGAACCGATCCTCGGCGTGGGCCTGCGGAATGCCCGCACCGCAGGCCACAAAGGCCAAGGGGATTGCAAATGGCACACACAGTCGCCGCTTCATGCGGCGAGGTTACACCAGGAGCTAGGCGAGGAATGCCGCGCTCGCCGGAACCCCCACCCGGTCGAGTAGCCGCATGGCGTCCCAAGGCGCATGCCCGTGGGCGTCGTTGTCGAAGTACACGTGGACTTCGCGGTTTTCGGCTAGCCAACGTCGGCACTGCTCGGCCCACCAATCAAGCTCGGGGTCTTCGTAACGCGAAGCGTAAGTCCAGGGCCGACCGTGGAGACGGACGTACACGAGGTCGGTCGTGACCGCGTCCCAGCGAGGGAAAGAACCGGAGTCCGAGATACAGTTGGCGAGCCCGTAGCGGGAGAGCACCTCGGCAACCTCTTCGGTGAACCACGACTCGTGGCGGAACTCCATCACGTGGCGGGTTTCCGGCCACTGCGCGAGATCGAGGGCAAACGCCTCCAGCCGCTCCACGTTGACCCGCATCTTTGGCGGGAGCTGCCATAGAACGCAGGCGAGTTTGTGCCCAAGACCCTGGGCAGGCTCCTTCACCCTCAGCACCGATTCCGTCGCGTTCAACAGCTTTTTGTTGTGGGTCACGTACCGGTGGCCTCGGATCGCGAACCGAAAGTCGTCCGGCACCTGGCTCGCCCAGTTCTCGAAGGTTTCCCGCTTCTGTTGCCGGTAAAAAGTGCCGTCCACCTCAACGGCGGTGAAGCGGTCGGCGTCGTAGCGCAGCCAGTCCTTCTTGCGCACCCCTTCGTACCACCAGCCTTTCCAGGCATCGTACATCCAGCCGCTCGTTCCAATGAAAGCGCGGGAAACCATGTCAGGTTTGACGATGGGGAAGGAAGAGAAGCTGTCGGTGCCTAGCCGGTACGGGCACTAGATGGCACGCAAAAAAGCCCCCCGTGCGCTACTTGGACTCGATCCCCAAAAAGAAGGGGAAGAGCTCGTCCATCGGGTTGACACTCTGAGAGTGTTGCTTGCCCTGAGGCTCGACGAGCGAAGAGGTGTGGACCACCGTTCCCCCTGCCACACTGACAGGCGACGCCGTTCGAGGGGTAATCCCAGCCCCCGTTAGGACTGTGCCTTTGGAGTTGAAGTGACCTTCTTCGTGACCCGTGATCTGGGACGCAGCCTTGGCTCCAACGACCGCCAACAACGCAACCAACCCAAGTCCCGCCCTTTTGGGGTTATCACGTCGCATCGGCATGGATCAAGTATGGGCAGGCGTCGCGAACCTTAACATATGACCAATCCGGTCATGCTGTGGAAACCGCTCGTATAGCCACCCTAATGTCTTTAGCTCGATCGACCGCCAGGGGAACGGGGGCCCAAAGGGAAGCCGCTCCGCCGCCGCGAGGTGATCCGCCGCCTCGATGGTCATGCGGCTGCCGGTCAGGAAACAGTAGGCCTGGAGGTAGTGGAGCATGGCCAAGTCGGTGTGGCGCAGTGCCTCGTCGATCCAGCGGGTGGCCTGGTCGCAGAGTCCCGCTTCAACAAATAGGCAGGCAACCTCGACGAAAGAATCGGGAGTGTCTTCGAGCGACGCGAGCAAAGGACTCGGCTCCTTGCCCATCGACGGCGATTGGCTTAGGAACGCCTCTGCCCGGAGCGCTGGCTCTAAGGGGGCCAGGTAGTGGGCGTTCAGCAGTTCCGGCCGCTCCTCGTCCCCGACCTCGGTCAGCCGCCCCGCGACCGCCTTGGTCCACCAGGAGAGGTGATCCTCAGCGTTGAAGAGCAGGGCCTGTTCGAAGGAGTGCTCCGCTTCCTCGAAGTCCCGGCGGGCCAGTGCGCGAGTCCCGCGAAGGGTATGGGCGAGGTGCCGGTCCGCCACATCGAAGGCGGCCCGTCGGAGGTCCAGATCATCGGTCTCCAAC
>Ga0216301_1000089_pt1 | contig 23989 bp, 24 predicted proteins | sample 4hB_Boncat_minus_FD_156203 | JGI IMG/M metagenome (GOLD analysis project Ga0216301, IMG submission 156203) | Terrestrial sediment cell enrichment communities for BONCAT metagenomics from Utah, United States - 4hB_Boncat_minus | ecosystem: Environmental > Terrestrial > Deep subsurface > Rock...
GGATGCGCGTCCTCCCTGGGCCGCGCATCCTGCGGAGCCGCTCCCGGAACCTATTTGGGGAGTCGGGATTCGCTGGGGCCGCCGCTTTGTTCGGCTCACCAGCCGGGCGCCGCGCTGCTCAGGCCGGCACCTGCCTCCCGGAGGGGGACGCCCCTTGCGGCGCCCGGGCGACGCGCTCTATGGCGCCATCCTTCCAGACATAGGCCTCAACCTGCTCCGGCCCGCCGTCCTGGACCGCCACCAGCAGCTTCCCGGAGTAGCCCGTTCCGCTAGCCCTGTAGTCGGGGAAGACGCACAGCCAGGCCGTCTTGACGATCCGGTCGGCCGCCTCCCGCTCAACGTCGGAGCCGTGCCGCGCGAGGTAGGCCTTGAGCTCCTCCCTCTCCTCGGCGGAGGCAAGCTCCGCGCGTTCTCGGCGCGGTTCGCTGGCGACCTCCGCGGCGTCGCTTCCGAGCCCGTCGCCCGGCACCACCCAGACGGTCCCCTCGAAGGCCGGCTCCCCGCTCGCGTCCTCGACCGCGAAGCCGGCCGGGGGGCCGGCGGCGAGCGCCGCCTGCAGTTCCCGGACCTCCTCTGCCGCCGGGCAGGCGGAGCCCACGTCCTGGGCAGCGCGGCGCTCCCGGACGCGCCCGAACGCCGCCCCGATCTCATCCTCGCCGTAACTGCCCTCGGCCAGCGTCGCGAAGAGGTCGGTCGGCCAGAAGTCAGTCGCCTCGTCGTCGGGAACGTAGCCCCAGTTCAGGCGGCCGTCTTCCACCTCCGCGCTTTCCAGTTCCGTGTTCCGGTCCGCCTCTGCCCGGCGCCGCGCGGCCTCGGCCAGCACCTGCAGGACGCCGCCGCAGCCGGCCGGCACCGCCAGCCAGAGCCATCTCGTCCCGAGTTCCGGCATGTCGTCCGCCACGTAGGACCGCTCTGCATATCGGATTGCCATGACTCCCTCCTACAACGCTTATTTGTAAGATCTTAAACCATGGCCAGACTACCATGACGAGCACCTTAGTCAAGGCGGGTCGCAGGATGTGCAGTGGCTACAGGGGCGCCTTCCGCTCTGGGTCGGCGCCCCCTCTGGCAGCCTGTTTCCGTTCCAGAAGGAGAATCTACGGCCTCGGAAGCGGCCTCTCGCCGTTCCCTCTTCGCGGCCCGCCGGGCAACAGGAGGGGCGTTCGAGCCGCGGAGAGACCGCAGACGGGACTGCCGGACGCGCCCCGGGGCCGGAGAACGGCAGAAGTGCGGACCCCAGGTTCGAATCCCGGCTTCCCTGTAGATACCCATAGACCGCCCTAAAAGCCATGGCTTCTCCCAGGGTTTTCGTTGTGCGGCGGTCTGGCTGCAAGTCATTTGCAAGTCAATCCTCCGCGGTCCCCCCGTGCTGTAGGATTCCTACGCCGAAGGGTCGTGCCAGAAGAGCTCGTCCACTCGCGGCGCGGTCCCCGTCTGCATCCGGTCCGCAACGAGGTTGTAGGTGTCGAGCGTGGTGCTCGCTTGGCCGTGGCCAAACTGCTCGGATACCACGTCAACGGCCCCCCGGACGAGAGGGGCGTCCCCCCGCGACGGGAGGACCACAGTCGGAACCTAGGCGAGTGCCGTGGCGAGGGGCAGGAGTCTCACCGGTCCGCTCCCGGAGGGTTGCTGGGGTTGGCAGGCTTGGCGGGGTCTGTCCCCTGGCGCCTGAATGGGATTAGACCCGCAAACGTGAGCGCCATCCCGTCCTCGCTGAGCGTGTAGGCCGGCTGAAGGATGAAGCCGTTCTTGAGGTGCTCCTGCTTTCCGTTCCCATCCTGCCAGGCAGTAGTCCGGAAGTAGGCGCTTTGGGCGTCAGCCGTCCAACGCCCGTACTCCCGCGCCTCGGGAAGCTTGCCTGCCGCGGGACTGGAGAGGACGTAGACGCCGTCATGTTTGAGCCGGAGAGTTGTCGGGCGCTCTGCGCGCTGGACTTCGCTTATGGAGACATCGGGATTGAACCACGTGCCGACAAGCACGGGGCGTACCGTCCCTCGGTCAACTCCTGGCCGGCCTGGCGGTTGGCTCAATGCTGGACGAATCAGGCCAGGTAAAATCAAGCAGGCAGGTGAGAGGTAGGAGTAGCCGTCCAATTTCGCTGAACCGGGAACCTGCCTGGTTTGCTTCGATTGTCCCCACAGAGCAACCCCGCTTGGACCCTCCTGCCGACGAGGGGTCCGAAATGTCGAGAGCACCAGTCAGCGATCTGGAGACACTCCGCCTGCGTTCGGAGGTGAACGGGGAACTCAACGGTCAAGAGTGTTGATCGCTGGGTTCCTCGGATTGTGCGAAACGAACGCGGCACTGCCGGATGCTTTGACCCTTCCGCACCGGACGGCGACCAACCATGATGCGCTACGAAAGGTAATTCTCCCGAGAGCAGCCATCTGGTAATGCTGTTCCATGATCTTGCGGATCAGGTAGGGCGCAGCATCGGTTTCAGGTGTTTATCCAGCTACTTCGGCGAGCTCTACCTCTCCATTGGGCCGCGGGAATACGTAGAGCCTGTTATGAACTTTTTGATCACCGAGAGATCCCGAAATCGGGCTCGTTCGTGTGTGAAGTGGCTACAAACGCAACTCGGTCGCACTACAACCGGGCATGCGGTCGGCGGCCTAACCCACTAGCCGGGATCGATTCGGACCAGGCACGAACTGTAAGGTTCCGTGCAGCCAAAGTTCATAACAGGCTCTAGGCACTGACAGTCCAGTTGCTTGGTGGCGAGCCTCCGACGATCAACAGCACGGGTTCAGGACATTGGTGATTCTCGTCAGCCGCGAAAGCTCGCATCTGCTTGCGATCTTGATTACTGAGCTGACTGCTGGCATGAGGGTGGAAGTGCCATTCTCCGAGGTAGTATTCCTTCTGGATGTCCCAGCGCTGTGTAAGGAGTCTCTGAAGACCACGCACCCCGCCAGTTGGGACGATTGTGGACCTGTGCAGCTAAATCGAATGGCTTTACAGGTTCAAAATCTACCTTCCCAGCCCCATATCGATAGTTCGAACCGACGATTGCCAACAGCCTTCGAACTTCCGCATCTGATCCATCCTCGAAAATCTGTGAGATGTTGCGACAGGTTCGGACGAACCAGCTCACTACTTCCTGAGGGTCAGCCTGCGGCATTTCGAACGCCGTGACGTCTTCCCTGGCTCTGGTCTCCTCTAGCACGAGTTCTTCACGCTTGCTGGCGAACTCATCGTCGTCGATCCGGCCGGCGAGGCGAAGATCGAGCAACGCCCGGCGTCGGCGCTCTACCTCTACCAGCCGCCGCTCCACGGAGGTCTGTTGTTGTCTCTCGCGCGACTCAGCGCCTTCGCTCAGCATCTCGGCAGTGCCTACCAGCGATTCGGTCACAGCAGGTGGCAGGGACAGGAATGGACGCAACTGGTTGGCGAGCAATTCCTGTAGGCGTTCCTCACGTATGTAGCCTTCAGTGCAGTTGCTGCGTCGCCGGCTACATCGGTAGTAGATGTATCGCCCCTGCTGCTTCAGGTCACCCACTACCGCGCAGGAGCAGTGGGCGCAGACCAAGAGGCCGCCGAACCGAAAGTTGTGGCGGCTGCGACGCGGACGTGAACGGCCGGTCAGGATCTGCTGAACCCTCTCAAAGAGTGCGACGGTGATAAGGCCCTATCCCGGTAGGTATTAGAAATGAGGTGCTGCGGGTAAGATTTCCCACGAAGTCTGGGAAAGGAACCCGCACATGGCACAGCCACGCAAACCTATCGAGCCGCCCGCCGATGATGGCTGGCGCATTTCGGACGAGCTGTGGGCACGGTTGGCTCCCCTCCTGCCCCCAGGGAAAGCACATCCCTCGGCTGCCACAACCCGCGTATTCCCGACCGCGTCGCGCTCGACGGCATCCTCTTCGTGCTGCGGACCGGCTGTCAATGGGAAGCGTTGAACTACACCGGCATCTGTAAGAAGAGCCCCGCGCACCGCCGCTTCCAGGAATGGGCGGCTGCGGGGGTCTTCGCCCAACTCTGGGCCGCCGCTTTACAAGAATACGAAGAACTCCACGGGATCGAGTGGCGGTGGCAAGCGATGGACGGTGCGCTGACCAAAGCGCCGTTGGGTGGAAAAAAAAACCGGAAAGAACCCCACGGATCGGGCCAAACAGGGGGTGAAGCGCAGTCTGTTGACCGATGGACGCGGCACGCCGCTGGGGATCGCGGTGGCCGGCGCGAACATCCCAGACTACCAACTCACGGAAGAAACCCTGGAGAGCATCCCCGTCTCTCGGCCGGACCCGCGGGTGCCTTCCACGCCGGCAGCGCCGGAAGCAGGGCAGCCGCAGGGCCTGTGTCTGGATGCGGGCCACTTCTATGAAGAGGTCTACGAAATCCTGGACCGCTGGGGCTACACGGCCCACATCCGGCCCCGCGGCAGTGCCAGTGGCGTGCAGGAACTGACCCCGGAGGAGCGCCGAGCGGCGGGGATTGAGGCGCGGCGCTGGGTGGTGGAACGCAGCCATAGTTGGCTGAACCGGTTCCGGGGTCTGCTGATCCGCTGGTGTAAGAAGCCGGAGAACTATCTCGCCCTGCTCCACTTTGCCTGCGCCTTGATTACTCACCGAGTAATCGCCCTATTGGGATAGGCTCTAAGCGGCTCGTGTGCCCCGGTTTAGAGCGTGCCGCGATAGCGCATCAGGCCGCAGTAGAAAGGGTTTGTCAGAACCCGCTCGTGTAGGATGCTGCGGGTCAGAGTCTTGCCGCGCCAGCGCCCCACGAGGCCTTCACGTTTCAGGCGCGCTCCGAGGGTGCCGAGGGAGTATTCTCCGGTCGCAAAGTACTCGAACGCTTTCCTCACGAGCGGGGCAGCTTCTGCGTCTAACTCGATACGATGGTTGACGTTCCGGTACCCCATAGGTGCCCATCCGGGCCACTCCCCACGAGCAAGCTTCTCGTTCAACCCCTTCTTGACTTCCTCTGACAAGTTGTCCACGTAGTACTTCGCGAAGACAACGTTCATCCCGAAGACCATTTTCCCCTGAGCATTGTTGGGGTATGAGCCACTCACGAACACGAATTCCACGCCAGCGTCCCACAGGTTATTGATCTCAGCCCAGTCTCCTATGTTCCGAAGAAGCCGGTCTGGCTTATGACAGAGAATACGGACCTGGACCTGCTGCTCAAGCAATGCTCGTACTTGCTCAAGCATTGCGTTGAACTTCGGCCGACCTGTCTTACGGGCAGAGTGAGATTCGCGGATAATCTCATCGAACCTGAAGTTCTGCCGACCAGCAAAGCTCGTGCACTCCTTCTCTTGCGCGTCCAGGCTGAGGACCTGCCGATCATCGTCGTCGCTAGAACGACGCGTGTAGACAATGGTATGACATCGCACACATCTCCTTTCGTCGAATTGGAATAATCGTACAAACATTACCCCGCGGGCGCTTTCTTAGCAAGCGACCGTGCCGGCGAGCGTGGCGCCTGGTCTCTTGGATATCACGCGAGTTCACGTTGGCCTACTACCATTGGTTTGGAAGCGGTTTCCCCACTGACAGCAGGGATTGCATAGTAAACCACGCATTTGGGTACTCGCTGCACGAGCGGCGAGCACCGTTCAGCCCGTTGCAGGGCAGGCATTCCGTTTGGTGAAGCGCATCCTCAATGCTACGCTCGCCGTATGATCCTTTCCTCACACGAAGCTTCTAACCCGTCTCAACGGCTCGTGTCATCGGACAGACTGCGCCAATGTATCAGCAGTGCTCACCCAGGTTATGTAGACAGATTCACGGACAGGGACTGGGAACACCTGGCAGAGCGTTTGAAAGCGCTTGCACATTTGGCGTGGGATTTCAACTGTCGTAAGGTGCGCGAAGCAGACGGTCACGATTCTGACAGCCTGATGGCAGGAGCGGCAATACGTTCCTGCGCCACGTCCAGCGTTCAGCAGGCTCACCGAGGTCTTGAGCCGGATGAGCTATCTGCTGCGAGAAGGAAAGAACAGGTGTTTGACGGAATTAAGGTGGGGTAGCCTGGGCGCAGGGGGACTTGCCTGATGGACGAATCGTTTGAAGATGATGTCTGCATCTGCCACGGAACTGGCGATGTGTCCTCAGCTGACAATCTCGCGGAGCGGCTAAAGGATGACGGCCTACGTGCCTGGTGCCTGTCAAAGCCGCGCGGCAGTGGTGCTGTGGACTCTACCACCGAACGTCGTCTACAGGCCACGCGCTCATTAGTACTCCTGATTTCCCCCGGGGCACTTCGATCCGACTGGCCGTGGCTACATCGAATCTCGATGCGGTTCCGCGATCCAGCTGACTATCGAAGGACCTTCATTCCCGTGGTGCTTGAGGACTGTCTAGACGATGTGCCGGAAGTGCTACGGCGCTATCGCTTACTTCGCATTGGAACTCCCGACCCAGCAGACTATCGAGCCCTGGTCGAAGCTTGCAGCTCAAAGCAACCGGACGCAAGAGTACGAGAGGACGCTACTCGACGGAGCCTACGGCAAAGCATCCTCGCGCTAGAGAATGAACTCGGTCGGCACCACGGTGGCATTCACGGCTTGACCGTGACTTCCGATGGACGCCAGATCGTTTCTGCTTCGTCCGACACTACGGCACGTGTCTGGGACATCGGAACGGGGAACTGCTGCTCCATTAAGAAGCGGACGAATCCTGTCAGTCCCGTGGCTCTGTCTCCAGATGGAAAGCGGGCGGCCACCATTGGACCGGAAGGTGTGGTGCACGTATGGGACATCGAGACGGGTGAACTGAATAAAGAGCTGGACGACGGAGATTACGTGGAAGCGATCACTTGGTTTGCCGATGGACGGCTAGCTGTCGGAACGCTCGAGGGTGCAATCATCCTGTACGATGGCAACCTCGCCGAAGTAGCATCCACGCGGCTGTCTCCACGTCGCAGGGTACGCTGGATCGGTCTCGAACCTCGCGGGAACGGTCTCTTGGTAGTATTTGAAGATGGACTCATCGCACTGTGGAAACAAGAGCGCGAACGGCTCGAGATACTCACGGAACTGCAGAAGCCAATCTTAAGTTGCGCATACAACGCTCCGCGGCAGCAGATCGTATACGCGTGCGCAGATCTAACCATCGGAATTTGGGATGTGCCCTCGCGCACCGCTATCGCTACTCTTGAGGGGCATCGAGATACTATCTCGGGGCTCACCGTTTCTCCCGATGGCAACTGGGCAGCGTCGTGTGATCGCCACGGCATAAGGCTCTGGGATCTCGATGAAGGCGTATGCATCGTTGATCTAGGAACAGGTGATGCGACAGACTCGGTCTCCTTCTCCCCTGACGGAGACCTTCTTGTTGCTGCTACCGGCACAGGGAACATCTTCGTCTTTCGTTTGGCGAACCAGCACATACTCAAATCCTTAGCCCCTAGTGCGGCAGCCACTCGTTACACCAATGCAAAAGTTGTCCTGGTAGGCGAAAGCACCATCGGCAAATCGTGCCTGGGCTACAGGCTCGTCGATGACCGCTGGGTCGTTGAGGAGTCCACACACGGGATGAGGGTTTGGCCTTTATCACTACCGGGCTTGGACCACGCTGCTACCACTAAGCGGGAAGTCTGGCTTTGGGATCTGGCCGGCCAGCCTGAGTATCGGCTGGTTCACCAGCTGTTTTTGAAGGAGACTGCTCTGGCGCTTGTCCTCTTTGATCCGTCCCAGCCAGACGACCCGTTCCGTGGTATAGGCCATTGGCTGAAGGCACTTCGATTAGCACTCAAGCACAAGCCAACAATGCTGCTCGTGGCGACCAAGTTAGATCGGGGCGCTGCCAGCATTACCCAAGCAAAGATACTGGACTACGTTAAACAGGAAGGATTCTCTGGATATCTGCGCACGAGTGCGAAAACTGGTGAGGGTAGGAAGGAGCTACTGCAGGCCATTTCTGCCAGTATTCCCTGGAATAGAACTCCCTGGATATCAACGCCACGGCTCTTCAAGTCCCTAAAGGATGCAATCGTAAAGATTGCAGAAGGCGAGCTGGTCCTGCTCCCGTTTAGTGCGCTCCGCCAGCAACTCCAGTTGATGTGTCCCAAGCTCTCCTTCGGTGAACGAGACTTGCGCACAGTCGTCCGCCTTTTAGAGGGCCAGGGGCTCATTATGCCATTGGCCTTCGGCGATCTGATTCTACTTCGACCTGAACTGTTAAACGATTATGCTGCAGCAGTGATCAGGGCAGCGCGCGAACACATAGAGGGCATAGGATGTATTAGTGAGCGACGCGTGCTCGACGGCCAGTTCGATTTCAAAGATATGCCACGTCTACCTGCGCCGGATGAGCAGGTGCTGCTTCGGGCCGTGGTTCAAACGTTCCTCGACCACTCGTTGTGCATCCTACAGGAGACTACCAGCGGGGATCAACTAGTCTTTCCATCACAGTTCAACCGAGAATTGGAGATCCCAGAGGCACCTGTTGAGTTGGTAATCTATAGGTTCAGCGGACAATTGCCTACTGTTTACGCAACTCTCGTGGTACGGCTTCGCTATTGTAACGAGTTCCAAGAACCCGAATTGTGGAAGAATGCCGCAGTGTTTCGTACGCACTCTGGGTTTCAACTGGGGCTGGTGATGCTACCCGTATCCGATGGTGTTGGTCAGATAAAAGTGTTCTTCGAGCCGGATGTGGCGGAAGATACACGGATAACTTTCATCCGATACATTCACGAGCATCTTTCTCGGTATGCTATTGATATCGAGCGTGAGCGTCGTTACACGTGCCCAGAGTGCGGTGAGGCATTTGAGTCGCAAAGAGCCATTGCGTCTCGATTGCAGCAAAAGAAGTCATTCATCCGTTGCGTTTATTGCGATGCTGAAATACCGTTGTACGATCTCATTGAACAGAGATTTGGTGATGACCACTTTAGGCAGCGGGTTCGGGAACTGGATGACAGAGCTGGGATCAACCTGCGGAATGATAGTAAGGACTTGATCTTGATTGGAGACGTGAGTCAGCGCTGTGGAGAAGCCGATCAGATTTTCCGTGCTACACCTCGGGCCGATTACGGCATAGATGGTGAGATCGAGTTCGTTGATGATCAGGGCAAGCCGAGCGGGAAGCGAGTGTACCTTCAACTCAAATCGGGCGACTCGTACCTCTACGCGCGGCGACACGATGGGCAGGAGATTTTCACAATTAAGGATGACCGCCATTTAGATTACTGGCAGGATCAAGCCTACCCCGTGTTCCTGGTGATCCGCTCTTCGGATGGGAATGTACGTTGGATGAACATTACAGACTATCTGCGTTGCCGGAGCGGTAGAGTTCCGAAAGCTAAGCTCAAGAAAGTCCGATTTGAAGGCGAGGAGTTTACGGCATCGAATGTCCTGCGTATGAGGGAACAAGCATTAAGTAGAAGGCCGGGTGGAAACAGACGGAGAGGTGTTCCTGGCCGATGAGTTAACGCGGGTTAAGGAGTCGATCCCAGAGGTGTAGCGTCGGCTGACACCGTGTAGGAGCCAGGTGCGTTTGCTCGCCAGGGTGTGCCGTTGGCCGCGAGGGTACGTGGTCTCGTTGCTTGAAGGGGGTGAGCACACGCGTACGTAGTGTTGCGAGCCACGAAACTTTGAATTCAGTGTCTCTATTATCAGTTGATGCGACGGTATGCAAATCGGTCGCGAATATGAGCGTGAAAGTAGCTCCCCTTTGACCCTGCCGCCATCAGCGACCGGTAAACGCTTTCGGGCACGCTAGAGTAGCGGTAAAGACTTCCATCGCGGAACTCAATCTCCAGCGTCCGTGTTGCGTCGTCATATCCGACTGAACGAAGATTGCTCGAACTCACCGCGTGCCTATCCATTTTGATTTGACCTTCTTGTCAGTGAGTGCTCGGCCACGCCGGAGATGGCCCTGCCAGGTACTCGCGCAGTCTTTGATATGCTGCTTCGTCGGATCTGGTGTTTGGATGCCGGTTTGAGGGCAGTGTAGTTACTCGTGCGCCGCGTGTCAGGCTGCCACAACCCGTCGTTCCTCGCGTTTGTTCGTAGCCCCGCGGCGGCTGTACGTAGGGGAGATTGGTCCCGGTCGTGTGCCGTATTCGCGTAGAGCGGGCAGCACTGGATTTGCTAATCGCGTTTGTTGTAGTCCGGATGGTGTCAGCTAGGTTGGGTTAGGCCTGAGACGACCCTGCGGAATCATTCGTATGCTGGTCGCTGTTTGTGTTGGCGGGACCGACTATTTCGAACAGTACAAGAAGTGCAACGAGCACCGTATACAGAATCATACAGGTGACGACGCCAATCACAGCCCAGTCGGTTCGAACCAGAAGATGACGCTGGATGGACCAGGTACAGGTGGCGTACGCAGCCAGGGATATTATGGATGCTACAATGGGCATCCCTACTCCGATCCCTTCCAGTGGCAGAAACAGCAGTCTTTTCCACAAGACCGGCCTGCGGGCCGACACCGGCTCCCAATGCAGTAACGTCTCGAATGGTCTGTCAGCATTCGTACTCGCGTGTCGGACAAGATCTCGCGTCGCCGGAGCGATCCCACCGATGATGTAATCGCGAAGTTGATTGACTACCCGGATGTAGCGCATCTGTGTCCAAGCAAGACAGCAGAAGAGCCCTGCTGCTACGGCGTAAACTATCGGAAGTTCCTTCTCAAGAATCAGCGCCGTGCCCGAAACGAGAAAGCCAAGTCCGATTAAGGTGAGATTGGTTACCTGATACGAGGCCGTAAGAATGCTGTTGATGAACGTCTGAACTGCTTTGTATTCGTCCATCCTGACGCCAAGCTCTAGTTTTAGTTCTTCTAGTTGCCCGTTCTTGGCGTCTGGTTTCGTATCAGTATTGCCAAGTGGTGTGTCCAACGCTGCGAGTACCGATTGTTCGGGGGCGAGGCCTTTCACCAGCGCTCCCGCGAGGTACCGGATTAATCGAATGGTGTCCGTTTTATGCAGTTCATCTTGCGGTGCGGACATTATGGCTTCTGACCTTTCTGGGTTCGTTGCGCCCCTCACGTATGTGAACGAAGGTGATTGCGCGAGGTTACGGGAGTTCGGAGACGCCGCCTGTGATTGGGGAGTGGCGGGATGTGATCATGTCAAGAATTATACTATTTCTGATTGCATTGTGTGGCTCGCAGTTGAGCACAGCGTGTTTTCTCGCAATGTGGCGGTGTCTGCGTGGCCTAGCTGTTTCAGCCTTACCCAGGGATCCAGTTCGGCCGCGGCAAACGAACCTATGGGTGTATCTTCGCTGGGACCGCACGCTCACAGAGAGCTCGTGTCGGCGGCTGGGACTGGATGACACGTGTGCGGCGGTCTGGCCCGCTGTCACCAGGGGTCGAGCCGACCATAAGGGGCCAGGCATTGCAAATGCATTTGCAAATCAACTCGCTAGTATGCACAGGGACGGGAGCCCACGGGCCGGGACGAAGAGTGGGCGCGCCAGCCACGGAAAGGCAGCTAAAGGGATGGCTGGCAACGCCCAGGTATGGAGAACGGCAGATTGCTAAACCGTCGCAGGGATCAAACTCTGCCGCGGGTTCGAATCAGGCGCTCTCCGTACAGGCACGAAGCGTCCCCACGAACTGCTTGCAATCCATTTGCAAACCGTGCACTTCGGGCTGTTTCCGCGCAGAGAGCCGCGCCACCCCATCTGCGTTTCCCATGCCCCGTCTGCAAATCAATCTGCAAATCAACCGGCCAGCACGACCTGGGATCTCGTTTCACGCGACGGGACGCCGAGATACTGGCTGGTATGAGAATGGGCAGGGACACAGGCAGCTGTGGGCGCCCGGACCTGCCCGAAGGGGAGCTTCCGCCGCATGTGCCGGTTCTCCAAACCGCTTCCCAAGGAAATAGGCGGCGAGATCCCGTCAGGCGCCGAAGTTCACATACGCCGCCCAGTAGTAGGGATGCGCGTAGGGCGGGCCGGCTCTCTGTGGAAGCCTCGTTCGTACGGAGTGCAGAACGGGATCACCAAAGCCCAGCCTTTTCAGGAAGCGCACCACCCCGCCCCGCGATACTCCTCGCAGCCACAACTGGGCGGCACGCAACGCGGCGGGTGGTGTTCTGCCCCGTACGATCCACTCGGAGTACGCTCGCAGCGTGAGCAGGGCGGAGGACAGGTTCTCCACCGGCCAGAGAGTGCTCCAGATCTCACTCGCCCCAGCCAGAAGGCAGGCGTGGTGAAGGCCGTAGTGTAGATCCAGTTGGCGATGCGCGTCGAGGAGCGCCGTTTCACAGGCGAGCAGGCCGATGAGCCGCGTGTGACGTAAATCCAACCGGGTCATGATCTCGAACGCGGTCAAAGTATCGCCGCCGGCGAGCAGCACGGCAGACTCCTCAGGCGCCCTGGGATCGAACCGCGCGTGACAGGAGAAGTGGATGACGTCGGCATCTGTTAGAGCCGCGCAGAGCGCCTTACGGTTGGTCAGGCGAGTGTCCAGCTTTTCGACACATCCGGGAGACAGACAGGAGAGACCGTCGACCTCGAGCTCCGCGGACTGTGAGCTGACGTCCGGGTCGCTTACAACCAGCACTCGCTCGATTGCACCGTGGCGCCGTAGGTCCGCACTGCGTCGGCAGCGGTTGAAGACGTCCAGGGTGGGAGAGACGGTCACGGTGAAGTCGTCCAACAGGCATCGCCCGCGGACACCCTGCTGCGGAGCCGGTCCACAGGCGGAGAGTGGCAGGACTGACAGTAGCGGGTCCGGGACGAGGACAAGGCGGCGCGCTCCACTGTCTCGTCGGCATGCGTCGAGGAGCGGCATCGCTGGCGCCAACACCTGATCCCACAGCTCTGCAAGTGCACGAAGCATCGTCTCCTGCCACGCGGCAAGCGCCTGGTTGCGAGCGTCTAGCAGAACATACAATTCCGCGGTGCGGACACCTCCGCTGTACCACTCCTCCTCCGCATTCTGGTACGTTTGAGTGGCATCTGCGAAGGCGCGGTAGCGTGTCAACCAGCCAGGGTCCGCGTTCGTTCCCACCAGGCGTTCCAACAGTCGCTCTCGAGACAGCTCGGGGCGTCGAAGGGCATGCAGTGAACCGTTCGGCTGCACCAGGAATAGATAGCCTGCATCATCCTGGAGCCGGATGGTCAGTAGAACAGACCGGCTCTTTCGGGCAAGCGCCAGGATGTCGGAACCAGAGAGCGGTGTCGCGGCACCAGTGAACCCGGGGTCCTGGGCACGGAACCGCTCCACCCGGTCGCGCAGCTCCTGCCAGCAGCCCGCGAGGACTCTCGGCCCGTCCGGCAGCCTGCCCTGCCGGAAGCGTAGTTCCAGATCCTGGATCCGAGTACGGACCTTCTCGAACGCACGGAGTTCGTCCGGAGCGGCGCGAGGAGGTCGGACCCGAAGCTCCTGAAGATCCCCGAGTGCCCGACTACGACTGCGGTCGGCGGTCTGCGCCGCCTCCAGGTAGCGTTCCTCGCGATACAGGGCGTCCACCAGCCGATCGTAGACGCCGCGGAACATCTCACTCCAGCGGACCCTCCGGTCCACATTGGTCTCGGCGCGTCGGAGGGCTTCGATCTCGTCCACCACGCGACGGAGCACTGCCGTCTGTTCTGCTCCACGGCCCAGGCAAGCATGCGCCCGTGCAATTACGTCGCCGGCCCGGATGACCCCCAGCCGCTGTCCGTCGTCCTCCGCGACAGCGAGAGCCTCGCTCCCGTAGCCGAGCGCTGTCGGGAAGTCATTCTCCTGGAGCGCGGCCTCGGCCAGGCGGAGGAGGAGTACCGTCAACTGGCCCCGGTAGTCGGATGGGCGGAGACGTGCCAGCCGGCGCATTCCAGAGAGCTGCCGCCGGTCTGCCCCGCACGCTCCAGGCGGTTCGGTGGTAGCGCCTCGGCTGCGACTGGACACAGCCGGGGGCGTCTGTCTGACCGGCGGCCCCGGTACCTGCGCGAGAGGCGACCAGCAGGGGTAAGCGCCGGCCTCCGCGGGAGAGAGGATGAGCTCCTCCGCACGACCTTCGCCGTGAGCGAGCGCCGCGGCCAGGCGCATGCATCTGATATGGAGCGGGCACGGGTTCGGCGTGCCATCCCTGGCCTCCAGACCAAGCACCTGGGCGTATTGCTCCAGGGCGGCCCCGATCTCGCGTCGGGCACCGGAGTGGTCCCCCAATCGCAGCAGGAAGTGCCCGAGCAGTGTGAGCGACGAGCCCAGTGCGGCATGAGCCGGAGGACCTTCTGCAGAAAGCGGGGCCAGTTCATCCAGGCTCCTCACCGTCCAGAGGAGCGCTGCCTCCAGCTGTCCCGACTGCTCCGCAAGCACTGCACGATGGCGGCAGAGCGACGCCCGGTAGTGCCGAACCTGTGGATTCGGCGTGAGTGTTCCCATCACCTTGAAGGCGTCCTCAAGACGTCTGGTCGCGGGCTCCCGGTTGCCAAGCTGATCAAGGGCGAGCGCCTGGAGGTAGAGGGAGTAAGCCACCATCCAGGGCACGAGTCCCGGATGGGCCGGCGCTGTCGATACGTACAGGCGGCCTGCTTCCTCAAGATAGGTGAGCGCTCGTTCGTGGTCGCTGAGAAGGAGCTGGCAGTGGCCGTGGAGGAGGAGAAAGTGCGCGAGGCAGGCGGGATCTCCTTCGTCTCCGGCCACATCGGCTGCTTCGAGAGTCCGTTCTGCAAAGACGGTCAGGGGCTCGGTATGCTCTTCGATAGACGAGACGCTCAGCAAGCACTGCGTCTCGACGCTGTGGCGAAGCAGGACCAGACAGTTCCACTCGGTGTCGCTCAGATCAGGGCGATGGGGTCGGCTGCGATCTCGAAAGTCGGCCGCCCATGCGGCCGGATCGGCTGCGAGGCGTAGCTCTCGCAGCAGGCCAGCCAGGTCTGCCTGGCCCGACTCCTCAAGCAGCTTTGTCGCCTGTTCCAAGGTGCCTGGATCCTGGTGGGCGATGGCTCGGCGAAGCAACTCCGGCCACCCCTCAGCTTCTGATGCCGACTCACCAGCCGCCGCAGGCACGTGCTCTTCGCCAGCCTCATCGAAGGTCGGAAACAGCGGACCGATGATCCGCTGGAGTTGCCGGACGGCACCGGCGTAGAGCCGCGCCAGTTCCGGAGAGTCTGGCTGTCGGGCTACATCGGCGTGTTCCGCCAACCATTGCGCCGTGCGTGGGTGCCTTAGTACGGCATAGGAGTCAACGGTTTTCAGCAACTCCCGGTAGGTCTTCGCCGCCACCAGTGCCCGAGCCACGGGGGTGAGCATCCGCGCGACCGCCCGTTCGTGCTCCGCCCCCAGTTCCCGTGCCAGCCGCGTGACGTAGGCAGAGAGCCCGGCCTCTAGGCGTGAGTCCGCCGCCAGACGCTCCAGCGCTGCGATCCCACTCTCAGTCAGGACCAGCGGGTGGTTGTCGGCAGCATCCTCCGTGAGTTCCTGTCGGAAGGCTGCTTCCAGGAATGGAAAGGCGACCCAATCCCGCCACAGGGTCGCCTCCAGTTCTGTCAGGAGACCCGGGAGGCCGGATGAGCGCCGCTCTTCGGCGGCCCGCTCCGCCAGTGCTCGAAGCAGCTCAGGGTCTCGGACAAACGGGAACGCCTCGAGGCTGGCGGTTCCGCCGTGCTTCCGGATTTCTCCCGCGCAGATTCGGAACAGGCCTCCGAGCAGGAACCGCTCCAGCCACCGGGCATCCTGTTCGTGCTCGAACTCACCGCGTTCGCGGGCCTCCTCGGCCGCCCGACGACAGGAGTTTACCACGCCCATGGTCAGCGCCTGCGGGCGGATGCGGGCCAGGAGTTCCCCCTCTTGGCCGTATTCGCACTGAAGCAGCCGGCGAGCGAGACTCAGGATCTGCCGACGTGAAGGCATTGGTCTTCCTCCTTGCGGGTACCGGCAATAACTGGTCCCTGTACCGATCCGGGGTCTGAAAGGTGAGCATGACTGGTCCCCGTAGCAACCAGCCCACGCGCCCTGTGCGGAAGCGGTTGAAGCGCCAGCGAGGCGCCCCGGCGGCGGCTTCCAGGATCGAAAACAAACAACACGATCGCGATGAGGAAGAGCAAGATGGCCATCAGGACACGGAACCCCTCACCATAAGGCTCGACCGGCGGAACTACCTGGGCGAGACCCGAGGCAGCAATCAGAAGACCCCACCTGGTTGCCCGGCTTTGGAACCACTCGCTATCGGCACTGCTCGGACATGGGGTGGTTGGCAGTAGCTCCGGCCCCGTCCCGTGCTGCGCGGTATACGAGGTGCGAAGCTGGGCAACCGTGGCGCGATCCGTTAGGAGCATCCACCGGAAGAACAAGCGGTCGAAGCCTGCTGGGGGCGGATACGGAGAATGAATGCCGGGTACCTGAATCTGTGTGAGGTAGCTGGCAAGCGCGGGATTTAGGTCGTTCTCCACGGGAGGTTCTCCTGAATGCAGTGGTCCAGCAGACTCGGGTAATGTTCAGCCGGGCATAAGGGGCAGGAGAGTTGGAACGAACCTCAAGTCCTCTTTTATATTAGTGCGAAACCTCGCTTTTCCGGAGTGCCGCCTCGGCTTTCACTGTCACCGTCGACGGTGGCGGCGCAACTGGGACGGCAAGAAGAGCTGGTGGCGATACCCGTCCTCGGGCGAGCTTTCAAGGACGAACGCACCCTCTGCGACCTGTCCCGGCAGGCGCATCCGGGATCTGAAGGCGAGCCGGTGAGCTTCAATGCGCCTACCCGCTCGATCCAGCAGGATTAGCTGACAAGAGTTTGGGTAGTCCTTTGGGAGTGCTTCCGTCTGCATAGTAAGGCTTCCTATAGAGAGGACGTGGGCTAATCCATCGGCTTTCCAGCTCCATAGTTTCTCATCCGACGCGTGATGGTGCCCGTGCAGAACTAGCTGGACGTGAGCGTCCTCGACAATAGCCTTAAGAAACTGCTTGCCTTCGAACCCCACTGCATCAGCCTCGTACCTTGCTACTAACTCAATGGGAAGGTGTCCTTTTTCCTGGAGGAAGCGCCGCCATTCGTCGAGATTGGCTGGCACGGTGCCGACGGGGTTGTGGTGCACCGCCAGGATACGAAGCCATCCCTCGCTGTCCTTCTGATGCCACGCTTCCATCAGAGCGTCCGCTTGAGCCCTACTGACTTCCCCTTGGTGGTCTTCGGAGCGGTGTGACTCTCGTTCACAAGAGTTGAGTGCAGCAACGGACAGGCCGAGTTCTGGATAGTCGTATAGCCAGGCGTCGTGGGGCAACGGCCTGGCAATAATCTCAAGCCCACCCTCACCGTAGAAGGCGTGAACGAAACTCCAGTAGTGGGTGAACTTGACCTCGTCCAGTTTCACCCGCAGCTCTTTGTCCGAAAAGCCGTAGGTGTCCTGGTCCGCGGCTACCTTCCGGCACTCGTTCCACGAGATGTCGTGATTGCCTGGTAGAAGGACAAACCGGTCCGCCGCCAATCCCAGCGCCTCGCCAAAGGCCCGCAGGAAGGTCGCTGCTTGCGCGAACTCCGCTGGCTTCCCCAACTCGGCGAAATCACCAGTCACAATGACTAGATCGACCTCTTGCTTGATGGCAGTTCGTTCACGGGCGTCAGTGAAGCCACGGGCCAAGTTCCTACCGAGTTCCTCCGGTGCCACGCTGGCAAACCGGCTGTGCTTCCCGAAGTGGGGATCAGAGAGGTGGGCAACGACCAGTGCGCTGGGGGGCCTATCGTCGGCAGCACGGGCAACCGCTACTGCGGGAGCCGGGATGATCGGTTCGGCGCTGGCGCGGGCCAGGTCCGCAGATCGAGTGGGAAGCAGATGGAACCGCTCGCTATCGACGCCCACCAGACTGCTGATCCCGCTGTGGAACTGTCTCACAGCCTCCTGCACCGTTGCAGAGTACCGTGCGTCTAGCCTCATCTGCGCGAGAGTCGCCCGGAGAGGTGGAAGAAGCGGGCGGCGCACCATCTCACGCTCCAGCCCCAGTCCGGACGCTTCCAGCAGCCCTTCCAGACTCTCCAAGTGCACCTCTAGCGTCGTGCGGGCGTCATCACACGACTTGCGGCAGCTTACCGAGGCGGCCTGCTTCGCCGCAACCTGATAGATGGTATCCTTCAGGTCTTCCAGGTGCCGGTCATCCAGCGAGGGTGCTTGAGCGATCAGCCGTTCCAGGTCCTGATCAATCCGCGCCAGTTCCACCCGCTGCCCTTGTCGGGAGGGCGCCAGCGACACCTCCTCACGGATGGCAGAACGGACGGTCTGGCCGCAGGTGCCAACATAGCGGCAGGTCACGTTTTCGGCAACCGCGCTGTGGAGAAAGAGCCAGGGGAGCTGCTGCTGGATGAGGTCGTCGGCCCATCGTTCTCCCTCGTCGCCCTCGTGGTAAAGGACTACCAGCGTTCGCGCACCCCGATCAGGAACGGCCAGGTAGCCATGATCCGTGACAACGAGCTCCATGGAGAGATCCTTCGGAACGGCTCCCTTGCCGTCCGGATCCTCTGCCCAGTTCGCCACCATCGCGTGCGCGAGTGCCAGTGCACCATTCTTGGTACAGCCGAAATCAACCCTGGCGGCAAGAACCACGGCATCGCCCATCCAGGTCTCGGGCCGGTCGAGGGAATCAAGCGCGTGCGCCGCTCGGATCAGATCCTTCCACGACCGGGTTGACGCTGCTGGGACCTCGACCTCACAAGCGGACTGGAGCAGGATCGTGTCTCCATCACCGACTGCATAGAGGCTTCGGCGGACCTCTCCCGGTTGCGCGTGCCGGCGGTACCATCCGGTTGGGGGGATGATCTGGCTGTTATTCTGCTCGGGGCTGTCCACCGGCTTCCGGAGCCGGGCCTTTGGTACCCAGTCTGTCACACTCTTCAGATACGTGGAGTTTAGCTCGGCCTTTCGGGCACGTTCGTCGGGGTCGTCCACGAAAAGGTGCCGGTTCAGGTACTGGTACTGGTAGAGGCTGAACATAGTGCCTTCACAACCGAGGAGTTCGTCAGGATGATGGTCCGCCACCAGCTTGCCCTTTCTTCGCGGGCTCCGACGCCTGCACCGGAGGTGAGGGAGGACGTCCAGCGAGGTCGTGAAGGCGATTGCGGAGGGAATGCGGGGGCCGCTTCTTCGTGCCGTCACCGGCGGACTTGAGGCGGGTGTGGAAATCGTCTCCGAGCACACCGAGTTTCCGCGCTTGATCGACTGCAGTTCCGGCTTTCTCCGCCACGAACGCAGCGGCGGGGAACTCGTCTAGGAGCGCCCGCACCGCGTCGAAGGAACTCACCAGTTGCTCCTCCGTGGGTTCTTCCGGGAGTTGATCGACAAGTGCTTTGAAGCGAGAGTGGAACGCGGTCCATCCCACGCCCAGACGGTGGTGGAGCTCGCCCCACTGGTCCTCGAGGCACTCCGTCCAGATCCCGACCTTCCCCAAACGCTCTTTCTCCATCGCTGTCTCCTGTGTCGCGGGCATGCCGGCCAGCGGCCGGGCTCTAGATCTTCTCTGAAGCGCGAAGCTTCACCCAGGGGTTACCCCAGAGACTGAGGGTCGCCCAGCAGAGTGGATTCTCGGTCTGCGCGGCCAATGCTGCCCGGGCAAGTCGGAGTGCTTCGCCCACTTCCCGGGGCGTCTCCGGGTCCAGCAGGTAGCGGTAGAAACACTCCCCCTGCCTCGCAGCGAAGTTGTCCAACAACAGGAACGGGCTGGAGAGGACACAGGATGCACCCCTCTCAAGCGATGCGGCGGGGAATCCGGTGAAGGAACCTCCCCTGCCTCCTCGGACGGCTCCGACGAGGCAGGCCGCCAGGTCCACGAGGGTGCCCTGCCAGTGTACCGACCGCAGTGCGTACGGACGAAGATGCCGACCCCGCCCGAGCACCAGTTCTTCTCCCGCGTCGTCTCCCGCTCGGTGGGTCCGACCATGTCCGATGAAAGACCATAGCCCTAGATCCAGTGTATCCAAAGTGGCGACCAGCGCCTCCGGGTCCAGGCCTTTCGCTGTCCCTCCGAGCTGTTCGACGAGTAGACCATGGGTGGTGAGCGTTTCGAAGAGGTCGTCGGCCAATCTGCGGCCGTGCTTCAGCTCCTGCTCTCCGGACGCGCCCGGATCTTTCACGATCAGGGCGCGGGAGCCGCGGGGCTCCCGTTCGAGGACCCGGAAGAGCTGACCGAGGCCGAACACACGTGCCAGGATTCCGTTGAGGCAGAAGGGTACCTGGTTCCCTTCTGGGTCTTGTACTGGCAGCAGTTCCAGCGGTAGGTTAACCGTAGTTCTGCAGGGAGAAACGAACAGGGTCTCGCAGACGGCGAGGAAAGAACGCACGCCTGGAGTTAATTCCTCACGCACGGTCTGCATGGCGGACCGTAGTTCGGACGCAGAACGGGGATTCCAGGCTAGGAACTGGCCGACACTTCTTGGAGTATTCGCCAGTTGGCGGGCCACCCGGTGCTGGAGGGCGAGAAACTTCCTCCAGAGGGCTGCGGGTAGAAGCTCCACCCTGACATCCTGCGGGGTAAGCATCACGAAGAGGACTTGGTCCCGCAGTGCGTGGAGATACATCAGGCCAGCGCGGCGTTCTCGGAATTGTGTGTGGAGCTGCCCGTCAGTCCCAAGCAGGCTGCGTAGGGGGGAGCGCCAGCCAAGTGCATCGGCGCCGAACGCGGTCCAGTCCTGGCTGTCGCTCTTCCGAAAGCCAGGCAGAGCCTCGCTCTGCCGGAGTGCCTCCAGCAATCCGACCAGTCGTTCGAGGGTGTCGTCTCCCTCTCTTACGCCCCGAGCGTATCGGGCTGCAAGCCGGAGCACAACCGTTTCCAGGTCTCCCTTGAAGAGGTGGCGGTGCTGCCAATCGCTCAGGCTTGACGCCCCGACCTCAAACAGCTCGATAGATTGCTCGAAGTGCTGGTAAGCTCCGTGCACATTCCCGAGAGTCTCCTTTAGGAACCCAAGGTTCGCGTGACACAAAGAGGCCTGGATGGGCGACTGCTCGGCAAGCGCGAGCGCCTCCGTGCCGAGGGTGAGTGCTGCATGCCCGGCATCCGCATCTTCCGAAGCCAGATGGCGGAGCACATAGCAGAGAGTGTTCGCCGTCCGCCCCACTTCGATGTCAAATCGGGAGTGGTTCGGGGCAGCGTACCGGCGGTACACGCCGAGCGCCGAGTCGAGATGACGGGCCGCATCATTCCATCGCTCGGCAGCGGCAAGGGTTGCGCCCATGTTGTTCTCGAAGTGCGCACGGTCCAACTCGTGCCGGGCCTGCTCATCCGGCGGAAGACGGAACCAGACTTCCTCAGCGCGTGCCAGACGGGCGAGGGCTATTTGGAGGAGGGTTCTACGGCGAGCGGGCGGCACGGCCAGCGCCTGCTCGCGGGTGACGAGCGACCGGTTAACCCAGGTTTGGAACAGCGTGTGGAGAGCCGCCGGATTCCCTTCCTGCGCGAGCGGCTCGACTACACGGACGGCACGTGCCAGCGCTCTCTCTGCCTTGCTGAGTTGCTGCATTGTCAGGAGTACGTTCCCATGGTTGTTGAGCAATCCGGCGAAGCGAAGACGCTGTCCGGGGGTACGGCGCGGAAGTTGGCGGCTAAGTTCGAGCGCGGTGAAGCTCTGCGCTTCGGCTTCCGCCCACTCGTGCCTCTGGGCGAGCGCCACCGCCAGATCGGAGTGGACCACAAGCGCCGCCTCGTTGTGTTTCGCTCCTTGAGCGGAGGCTTGGCTATCGTGCTGACCTAGGGACGCCCGGAAGTCGCTGATAGCCGCATCGGGATCATCCAACACCATGTGTGCGCGGCCCGCCAGCCAGCGATAGCGGGCCATACACGGTGCCGTGTCAAGCGAGCGGGCCAGTCGTTCCGCTCGCCGACACCAGGAGAGGATGATTTGTGCTAGGGGGCGCTGTCGCTCGGGAGGGAGCCTTCGCCAACCCGCGTCGGCTAGCAATAACGTCGCGCGACTGTCTGCCACGAGGAGCGCCACTGCGGCGGCTTCCCGGCTCCGGCCCTCCGCTTCGAACCGCTCGCCAACGCTCCGGGCCAGCGCGTCGAAAGTGTCTCCGTCGGCCCGAGCCACTGCTGCCAGGAGGTCCCGGAGTTCCGGCTCTTCTGGTGCGGCGGCGATCGCCTTCCGAAGCCGTGCCGGCTCCGGATCGGCCAGATACTCACAGATCGTTGTGGACCAAGATCGATTCGACCCAGACACTATGTGGCCGCTCCTTCAGAGGGGACAGCAATAGTGCTTGTTTCTGGCGGATGGTCGTCGTGATCCTTCCTGGGAGCGCTCATTCCCCATCCGACCCTAGCCCACGTTCCGCAGTTTGTTCGGTAGATTCGGCCGCTCCGTGCCTGACCGAGCTAACGAAGCGGCCGTTTTCTTCCCTGCAGGTCGTGCAGCGGCCGGCTCCGGTAGGTGCACCCCCAGACGCTGGAGCAGAATCGCCTGATCGGCGTCCGGCCGTTCGACATAGCGACGCCGGATCTCCATCCATTGTCGGGTCGGCAGCACCACATCCACTGTACGCACCTGCGAGAGGGGGTTGGACCCCTTGCGCGGGCAGTTACCCTGTCCGGCGGCTTGGCCCATCTTGCCCAGCGTCTTCCAGAGCACGTCGCCCAGGAAACACACCAGGATAGAGGCCTGGCCCCGCGCTTATTGCTGGTGCCAGACCGGACGCTTCCGCCTCGGTGAGCTGGATGTAGGCTTTCCAGCGCTCTTCCCCGCTCCCGCCCGGCTCCGGGTTTCCGTCGGCGCGCACCTCCACCTGGAAGAGCTGGGCCACCCGGGTGAATTTCTCCCGCAGCCGTCCCACGCGGTGTTCCCCCTGGGCCACCGTCTGGATCCCCTTGGCGCACGCCGCCGCCAGTGCTTCCAGCCCCGCGTCGAGTCGCGCCGCCGCCCGCTCGTGCATCGCCCACTCCCTTCTTCCGACGTTCGGCGCTGCAGCAGAGGATGAAGGTCTCTTCGCCCTCCGGAGCGGGACACAGCTTCACTTCCAGGCCCGGATGCACTTCGCTCCAGCCTTGCCCCACGATCTCCGCCTCGACCCGGCGCAATTGCCCCTTCGGTGTGCCCACGAGGTAGTGCCGCTGCTACTCGCGCAAGAGCGCCAGTTTCTCTTCGGAGACCATGCCCCGGTCCAGCGCCCAGATGCGGAGCGCCATCCCATGCTGCGCCTCGAACTTCTGAACGCTCTCTTCCACCGTCGTCCCATCGGTCCGGTTGTCGGCGAAGACCTCATAGCCGAGCGGCATCCCTTCGCGGCTGACGACCTGGGCGATACACCGGCTTGCAGTCCGGTCTCAGGTCGCACGAGTAGCCCCGCTACGCCTGGAAGTTCTGCTCGGCCTGATCCTCGAAGAAGGTGGAGGTGACGCCGTAGAGCAGCAGGTCGTACTCCAGTGCGAACAGCTCCCCGAGCCGGGTCTTGAGTTGGGTCTCCAGCGCTTTTTTGCTGGGCAACAGGCGGTCCAGGGCACGGTAGAGCCGCTCATCATTGGCCTTGGCGACCGGCACCCCGAGGAGTTCGGGGAGAGCGATCCGCTCCTAGCCCTGCTCGGCCAGGGAGAGTTCACTCCCAGAATGGCAGAGCCGGCCGAGCACGAGGACCAAGGCCATCAAAGGCCAGGGGATCTCTTCACAGCCGGTACGCACCTCTTGGCGCAGGAAGGTCGGCAGCCCCAACCGCTCCGCCATCTGGAGGCCGACCCAGGCGCCACCGAAAGCCCGGGAGCGCTCGATGCGCCCCGCTTCACGTCCGCCTCGACCCACTCTCCGTCCAGCCGGGCTGCCGCGCTCGCCTCCGTCCCTGGCAGGGGGAGTGGTGCCCCCAGCTCTCCCCCCCCCGCTTGCGGCCAGGAGTACGCGGCGCCGGAGCGGCTCCTCCAGGGTATCCCGATAGGAGATCATCCGCTGGCGAGAGCCCCGAGCGGTGTGGTAGGATTCGACCAGCGCCTGGTAAGCGTAACGTTGGCCGTGATGGGTCCGAGCGCAACGGCGTAGGAACACGCGTTCAGTGGAGCGGCTCCCGCCAGCCGGGTTTTCTTCACTACACGGCGGAACGCTGCGACCGTGTGCCGGAAGGGTGGGGCACCGCTCGGGCGGGGCGTCCGTGGCAGGCACGCCAAAAAGCCGTCAGATTGAAACGGCCCGCTCGGTGCGAAAC
>Ga0216301_1000090_pt1 | contig 23699 bp, 34 predicted proteins | sample 4hB_Boncat_minus_FD_156203 | JGI IMG/M metagenome (GOLD analysis project Ga0216301, IMG submission 156203) | Terrestrial sediment cell enrichment communities for BONCAT metagenomics from Utah, United States - 4hB_Boncat_minus | ecosystem: Environmental > Terrestrial > Deep subsurface > Rock...
GTGTAGCTCAGTGGTAGAGTTCTTGCTTCCCAAGCAAGCTGTCGCGAGTTCGAATCTCGTCGCCCGCTCCAAAATCTTAGGTTCAAAAGGCCCGTTCGGAGGACTCTCCGAACGGGCCTTTTCTTGTTTGTGGTGATGACTGTGGTGATGTCCAGTCTCAAAAGCCCCGTTTTTAGGCGCTTTCGACGCCCTCTTTAGCCCCGGAAATCCTGGGCGTCCGTTTGGCTTTCTAGGCCTCGCTCGCCTTCTTCCCTGGTGCCCCGCCCCCGAGTCGCAACTTGGAAACGCTCGCCTTCCGTTCTCGGGCACGGGCCCGAACGTAGTAGGCGGCTGTGGTCTCGATCTTCTTGTGACCGAGGGCGCTGGCCACGATCTGCATCCGCTCCTCTTGGTCGGCGAGGTGGGTGCCGAACGTTCGCCTCAGGTCGTGCGGGGTAGCGTGCTCCAGCTCCAGCTCGTCGATGATCGCGTTCACCGTCCGCAGCACGTTCCGCTCCGTAAGAGGGGTTCCCCGCTGGGTCGCGAACAAGAGGCCGTTGTCCTCGTAGGCGCGGCCGGCTTTCTCCTGGTCGTCCTGGACCATCGCGATCTGCTCGCGGATCGCCTCGATCGCGGCGGGGGTTAGTGGGACGGTGCGGTTCTCGCCCGTCTTCGTCCGCGGCTTTAGTCGCCACTTCTTCTTGCCCGTCTTCTCATCCTTCTCCCACGCGATCTGCCGACGGACCTCAACGTGCTCCTCTTTGAAGTTGACGTCGACCATCAGGAGCCCCAGGCCCTCGGAGATCCTGAGCCCTGCGTTCAGGAGGAATTTGAGAAGGTGCCGTTCACGGTAGACGTACACCGACTCGCCGGGCCGGGTCTTCAATTCCCGGCGCCGGTAGGCTTCCTTCAGGAGCGCATCGATCTCTTCGTGTTCGAGGTAGCGGTCCCGGGGAGGGTTCGCCCTCGGGATCTCAACGTCGCCATCCTTGGCCGCGGCGCGTAGCAAAGCTGCGTCCCTGCTCGGCAGACCCCGGCAAAGCACGCTTACCGCGTACTGGGCAGTGCGGCCGGATAGGGCGACCTCTTCCCCGCTGCGCGTGGTGCGTCGGAGCCCTTGGACGTAGGCCACGACCTGCTGCACGTGCATGGCGTTGAGCTTCGAGACCTTGGCCTTGCCGATCGCCGGGAAGATGTAGAGCCGGCACACCGATTCGTAGGACTCGTAGGTGCTGGGCTCCTTGTTAGGCTTCACCCTCGTCTCGAGCCACTGCGTAAGGCGCTGCTTCACGGTTTGGTCGGCGCTTGCGGGTTCGAGGAAGCCCTTCTGCTGGAGCTCCTTGATCTTCTTGTCTACTTCCGTTTTTCGGGCGGCGGCGGTCTGACGCTTCACCACGATGGGCTTCATGCCCGCGAGCTGGATCTTCCAGCAGTAGTAGGTCTTGGTGCCGGTCTTCGTCTGGCGCTTCTCGGTGTAGTAGTGCCCTTCGTGGTCTTGGCGTTTTGCCATGTCTCCTCACATGATAAGGCCCCTGAGCCCGAAGTGGACGCAGGGGCCGGTCGATCGACTAAGCCGCGTTGCCCATCGACTGGGCGATCAGGCGGTTCTGGTGGTCGAAGATGCTCTGAGTGTCGATCCGCCGGCGCTTCCCTTCCCAGAACCACCGCCAGTCGCCGTCGTCGCAGAGCGTGTCGATCTTCTGGCGGCCGTAGTTGGTCAGGCGCATCGCCTCGGGGATGGTGAGGCTCGGGCGGGCCCGGAGGTCCGCGAGCGACGGCAACGCCTTAGCCTTCCGCTTTCGTTGGGGGGCTGCCTTAACCATTGCTCGTCGTACTCCTTTCGTGCTCCCTGAGCATCGCCGCCAACTCGGGATCGTGGACCAGGTAGGTGCCGGCGCGTCGGCCGTAGGAGACGTATTCTTCCTGCGGGTGGACATCCCCGCCCCTCTCGACAAGCCCCTCGTAAGCAGCGAAAGCCCAGGTCTCATCCACCAGCCCCGCCTCTGCGTCCAAGGCGGTCTGAAGGACCCGCTCCTTTAGCCGCTCGACTTCCTCCTGAAGGCACCTGACTAGTGGTGCCTGCCTCTCGGTTAACGCCTGAAGCTCCGCGCCGATTTCGTCGACGGCGGCACCGGCACTGTCCAGGCACGACTCCAGACTTCGGTTCTTCCGCCAGAGCTTGAAGCCGGAGACGCCCATGAGCAGGATAGCGAATGCCTGGCCAACCACGGCGGGCACGAGAGGGTTCATGCTCATCTGGCCACTTCTCCAGTCACCACTAGGCAAGCGAGCGCCCGTTCCCGCGCTCGAGCGCGGATCATGGTGGGCGTCTTCTTGTTGAGGCCCATCACTCGCATCAGCGCGTCCCAGTACTTCCCGGCACCGTGCTTCTTTACGACGGCCTCTTCGACCCGGTCGATGGTGTCGAGGCTGCGGCTGAACCTTGGCACCGGGATCCAGCCGTTCCCGCCACGGCCGGGTCCGGGAAGGCGAACCTCCATGCCCTCTTCGCCCTGACGGACCAGCAGCTTGCTTACGTGCCTGGCCACCATCGCGTCGACCTCTGCGTCGTTGAGCTCCAGGATCCCCTCCAGCGAGGAGGGGATCGGCGGCACCGTGAGTTGGTTGAGCATGCCACTCCTCAGAGCTTCTCCCTTCAAAACCAACTCCCTACCGGAAAGGCTTTGACTCCGCGAGTGTCGAGCACCGAGGCAGTGGACTCCCCTTCGTGGTCGATGCTCGATAGTTGGACGCACACGGCTACGGTCGTTCGGGTGTTCCAGTACTCGAACGACCCGCCGCGCCACAGGACCAAGCCACCGCCGTCCGTCGTAGCCAGGAACGGCTGGAGTGCCAGGCCGCCGCCGTCGTTGCCCCATGCCAGCACGACCGATCCCGCGCCGAACCCGTCACCGCCCTCACCGCCCGGCGGGATGAACACCGGCGAGAACGTCAGTACGTCCATCTCACGGACGACAGGGAAAAGGGTTTGGTCCGTGACGAGAATCGACGCCGCATCGCCGGATTCGTCCAGCACTGACTCGGTGGGCGATAGGCAAGTGCGGATCTCGTCGCCCGTCAGACGGCGGAAGTGGGAGTCGATGAAGGGTTGCCGGAGTTGGTCGGGGATCGACCGGCACCCCTTCGGTAGCTGCACGTCCCCGGGCAACTGCCCAGGGAGGATCGCAAGGACTGCCATCAAAGGCACCACCCTAGGTGCACGAGGTCGCGCACCGTCTGCCATTCCGTCAGGTCCCCGCCGCTCGCTTCCCAGGTCTCCGCCATTTCGGTCTGTCCAAGGGCACGGAGGATCTGAGCAGCGAGCGCGTCGTAGACGTCCATGAAGGCGTTGCTCCGCACGTCCTCCGCCTGGCAATAGGCTTTCATCAAGCGCTCGTTGCGGAACTCGGTGTCGGTGAGCCGGTCCAGCTCCTCGTAGTCCGCCACCCCCGCCTTTCGGGCGCAGGCGTCCATCCCTGCGCGAACCGCGGGAAGGACCGCTTGCCATTCCGGCGAGGCCTCGACCTGGCCGTCGCTGAGCTGCCCGTACACGGCGTTCCACACGAAGGCGTCGGCCGCTCGCTTGGAGACGAGCCCGCCGCCTTCCATGCGCCGGACCATGGCGACGAAGTCTTCGATCGGCATCGCGCACGGATCGCCCGCTAGGTCGGAGAGGTGGAGCAGGGCCTGCAAGTGCTTCCGGCGTTTGTGCTGCTTGTTGTGGGCGTTGCGGATCGGGGCGTCGCCCACCCGGACCACGAGGAACGCGCCCTCCCATCCGGGAATGAGGGTCCAGCAGCCTTCCTTACCTGCCCGTTGCTCGAAAAGGCAGTGGCCCCGCTTCTCGCCCGGGTCCAGCGCCTGTACATCGGCGTGGATGGCGAAGATGCGGCCCAGTTCTCGCGGCCTCCGCCTCTCATCGTGGTCGACGATTGTCCGGTAGAGGGCGTGGTCCCGGTCCAGTACTGGCCACGAAAGGGCCTCCTCGAGCTTAGGGGTCAGCCCGTCCGCCCGCTGGTAGAGCAACTGCGCCGCGACGATCTTGTACCCCTCGGGGTGACCGGTAAGCGCCCCAAGGTGGCCCCGGAGCTCGATGGCTTCCAGCGGACAGTCCCAGACCTCGGCGAAGTGGGATCGTGCCCGCCGTGTCTCCTCCGCGTCCTCCGGAAGCAGGGGCAGGCTGTACCGCGCCTCCTCCGCCCTAGTGGCGAGGGTTCGGACGGTGTTCGTGTTCAGAACCCGACCGTCGCACGTGGCCACGATCCTGATGCCCAGGTCGTCATCGGCGACGGTGTAGATGTAGTCGTCGCCATCGCCCCGGATGGGATCTAGGGGCCATGAGGCGAGGGTGTCGCGGGTGGGGCGCTCGTCGCGCCGGGATGTTGGTTCAGGGCCACCGTGCTCGATGTGGAGCGGGGGGTGGGCGAGTGCTGGGGCTGCCATGAGATTCTCCTTTCGGCCGTGCTGAGCCGACAGAAGGATCATAACACAATATAGTGCGCAAAAGTTCTCCGAATTTTGTGTTAAACCGGCGGTGGGGGTGGTTTGAGTCTCAGTCCGAACGGAAAGCGCGACTCGCGAGCAACTGGATAACCCACGAGGTGCCAGCCGTCCCCCCAGTGGCCGATTGGGGCGCCTTTGAGGTCAAGCACTTGATATTCGCCACTGCCGAGCGATTCAAGGAAGCAGAAAATCGCTTGACTGCCAGGTGTCACCACGAGCGCAACGATTCTGGGGCTAAAGATTGGAGCCCGTTGGATGGCAATCAGCTCGCTCATCGTGAAGATCGGGAAGTACTCATTGGACTCAGCCCGAACCGCGAAAGTGGGCTCAGCCGTGGCCCAATCGGGGTGAACGGAGATTTGTCTTTCCGAGGCGATGTCTTCGAAGTCCGCCAATGAAGCTTGGCGAGGAATGCCTCCCAGGTAAGGCAGTTTCAGGCCGGGGGTCACCCTATCGTTGTCTTCCCGATCCACCTCTCCAAAATAGGAGGCGAGAGTGTCGATGCGTTTGAGGCCTAAATTCACCTCATTGGCAACCATCTGGACGGTGCGTCGGTCAGTTCGTCTTCCGGCCTCAATGCTCGCGACTCTGTTCCTCCATCGGAGTACAAGGCGACCAAATGCATCCATTGGCTCGCCAGGCTCTGGATTCATCCGCAGGAGAACGAGCCCTGACAGCATGTCGTGCGCGTCCATAAGGAGCTGATCAATTGCGGCGTCCTCGGCTCGAGCCTCGTCGACGAATGGTTGAATCTCCGCCCAGACTTCTTCCTTTGAGGAGTAGTCGTAGGCCTCGAAATCAAGGGCCGCCGGAGTCTCCACCCGCGTCATCCGAAGCAACTCTGGATGGCGCTGTACCACCTTAAGACCGCGTCCGAGGCCGGCCACGACCCTCTTTGCAAGCTCGTTCTGTGACCAGCCACGAGGAGGGATCTTTTTTCGCTCCTGACGAAGCTGTTGGCCGAACTTCTTGTACTCGCCCTTGTCCCACAGGGCCAAATCAACCATCGCTGACAGTGTTCCACACATGCGCAGGAATACGGACAAACACAAACGGCCGGGTTCAAATCTTCTTCAACCCTGGGGCTATTGCGCACAAAACTCGGATACAATGGCATCCGAATTCAGTGAAAACGATGAAGAGCCCTGGACGTAAGCCCTATTTCAGCAAGGAGCTAGAGCGTGCGATTGCGACTGCCTACCTCGTGGAGGACATTCCGTCTAGGCGGGTTGCGGAGATCTACGGGCCAATGAGCCCGACTAAGAAGCTCAGCGAAGCTGGAGTCCGCCGAATCGCCAAGCGTTATCCCGACCTTGCAGCTACTTGACACGAAAAGGGGGCGCGCCCAGCACGGCAACGCCCCAGCACTTGACCCTTTTTGAGGACCAGAGACGATTGTACCACTGGCCCCCGACCAAGCCCAAGGAGGGCAATCAGGATGAGCATTTCGGCAAACGGCGGCGGCCACGAAGAGCACCCCGCCACGACCACGACCCGTGAGACGATCGCGGAGATCCTGGCCAAGAACGCCCGCGACAAGGAGATTCGGGAGGCTGAACTGCAGGTCTACCGTGACCAGTACGAGGAGCTGATCGGCCGGATCAATGCGGGCAAGGACGGCGCTCTCGAGGAGGCGTGGGACTTGGTGGACGACGCCCTTTGCGACACCTACACGGTCAGTGGGGTCTTAGGGGACTTCCGAACGCTCGGCAAGAGTCGTCAGGGCCTTTCAGAAGCGATCCAGCGATCAGACGAGGCGTCTCGGCTGTTCAGCCGACTGGCCTGTCTCGCCACAGTGCTCCTTCTTGAGACGGGGAAGCGTGGGCCGTGGTAGATCCCATCACCATTCACGATGCCCGGGTCTTTGATGAAGACGCGAAGACCATCAGGGAGATAGAGGCGAGGATCCTTGGGCTCTTAAGGAAGCAGCACGCCGGGCTGATCTCTCGTGTGCGCAAAGGCGACGTAGACGCCCAAGACCATGCGAAGAGACTAGTGAGGGAGGAAATGGCTGCCAGCCTGCACCTGTTCCAAGAGGTCACCAAGGCTGAGTGGGACGAAACGAGTTGTGCCCTGGTGAGCATGGCCAAGGGCCGACTGGCCGAGGCGGGAAGGCTGATGAGGGTGCTCCTGGTGGAGACCGCGTCGGCTGACGGCTCCTCGGAAGGGAGCCTTCATGGATAGCGGCCGCCAGCGGCACGAACCGCTCGTGACCGGCTCGTCGGGCGAACCGATTCCGGCCTATTGGCCCGAGACCTTGACGAAGGCAGTTGCCGCTCCAGGGGCCTACAGGTGCTTCATCGAAGGGTTCGGGGAGCTCAACTTCGAAGGGGCCGACCCAACGGGCGAGGGTTGGGTGACCCTGTTCGATGCCAGGTCCGTCGACCAGGCGGACGATGCGCCGGATCGCTTTCCCATCGGAGTCGACGTACGAGTCGACAAGATCGTTTGGATCGCCGAGTGGAGTGGCAACTAAGGCGATGTCGGAGAAGAACGCCCTGCGCTGGTGCGAGTTCGACATCGACGATTGGCTCGAGAGCGACTTCGTCAACAGCCTTGATCCGGTGGAGTACCAGATCTACCACAAGCTCCTCCTCCGCCAGTTCCGGCGCGGGTGGCTCCCGACAGATAAGCGGGCACTGGCCTCCGTCGCCGGCTGCACTCCCCAGGTGATGTCCAAGGTCTGGCCGAGACTGGCCCACAAGTTCGTCGAGACGGACGATGGCTACGTGAACGAGAAGATGGACGCCAAGCGCAAACGAGCGCTCAAGATGGCGGAGAAGAACAGCACGAAGGCGCAGCACGCGGCCAAGAAGCGCTGGGAGGAAAGGGCCCAGGGCACGCTACCAGAGGAAGGCGAGGAGGATGCTCCAAGCATTTCCCGGAGCAATGCTCCAAGCAATGCCGCAGGCAATGCAACACTAAACACTATACATAAAGAACTACAAGGTAGTAGTTCTTTACAAGATTCGGGCGGGCGCGCTGGCGCGCGGAAGCTTGTTCATGGCGGACCACCGGAGGGGTGGGCGGGGCCGATCGCCCGGATCATCCGCGACGACGAGACGCGCCAGGAGTGGGTCTGCGAGAAAGGCGACCGCTACCTACGGGTCCACGGTGTGACCAGCCACAAGGGTAAGTGGAGGGAGGCCGTTCGTGACCCTAGCTAGGGCGATCCCGAAGGACGGGCCCTGGGACGAGTCGCTCGAGCAGAACGTGCTCGCCTGCATGCTCCTCCACGAGTCGGCGGCGTCGTGGGCGAGCGAGTCCCTTGCGGCGGAGTTGTTCTTCCGTCCCGGGCACCGGACGATCTTCCGCATCATCCAGGGCCTTGTCCGAAAGGGCTTCGACGCCGACCACCTGACGGTGAAGTCGGCGCTCGCCAACGAGCGGCAGCTCGAAAACGTGGGCGGTGCCGACTACCTGCTCCACTTGGCCGACGAGGTCGGTATCTCGGGGCCTTCGAACCGGGCGCGCGTCCGTCAGTACGGGCAGGACCTCCAGCTCCTGTACGTGCGCCGGGTGCTCATGGAGCGGGCGAACAACCTGGCCCGCACTGCCGAGGAAGGCGGTATGGAACTCGAAGAGCTCCTGGCCAAGGCGGGCGAGATGGCGACGCAGTTGGTGACCGTCGGCTCCGATACCTACTGCACGACCTCCTACGACCCGTCTGTGCGCTCGGCTCTGCGAGGCGTCCCGACTGGACTGCCGTGCATCGACAAGTACGTCGGAGCCAACGGTGTCGGCTTCCCGCGGGGAAACGTGACGATGGTCGGTGCGAAGCGAGGCAGCGGAAAGACCGGGTTCCTCGTTTCGAGCATGGTGCACGCCCGGAAGGCGAACCTCAAGGTCGCCTACACAACGCTCGAGATGCGCGGCGACTCGATCAGCAACCGGATGACCAAGTCCCTGTGCGGCTTCGATGTCACCCCGAATGTCAGCCACTACGTCATCGAGTACCTCGACGCCGTAAAGCTGGTTCAGGAATGGGCGGTGAAGATGTGGGACCCGTCGGGAAAGCGCGGCTCCGAGAAGACGATCCAAGCGCTCACCGCCTGGGTCGTCCACATCAAGGAGACCATCGGCCTAGACGCGCTCTACGTGGACTACTTCCAGCTCTTCCGGGCAAGCGGCCGCTTCGACAACCGCACCCGCGAACTGGACTACATCGCCGACGAGTTCATGTGGCTGGGGCAGTCGCTCGACATCGCCGTGGTCGTCGGATCGCAGCTCAGCAAGACGCCGGACGGAGCCTGGCGGGCAAAGGACAGCATCAAGCTCGAGGACAACGCGGAACTCGTGCTCTACCTGGAAAAGGAGAAGACCCCTCCAAACGTTTCCGTCTCCGACGCGACCATCACGATCGGCAAGAACCGGCACGGTCGCGAAGGGGTGGAAGAGGTGCGTTGGAACGGGTCTCACGTGAGATTTGAGGAGAAGGCATATGACCCCTACGCAGACTAGCAACACGACAAAACCCCACACCCCAACGCGTGCGCGGGAGGCTGGCCGTGGCTAGCGTTCGCTGGCACCAAAGGCTTCGACCCCTGCGCCGCGGTCCTGACGCGAAGGCGACCATCCGCCGTGCCGAAGAGATCCGGGAGCGGGAGGCGCTGGCCTACCGACCGGCGGAGCTCACGATGTTCGGCTACATCCGCCTGGCTCCTGAGGAGCACGGTTGCGGCGCGGTGGATCCGGCGGCGGGGCGTTCAACGTTCAGGCCCCTCTTGGCTGTCGGCTTGCTCCGGCGGGCTTGCCTCGAGCTGGTCGCGATCTACCCGGCGGTGACCCGCAAGGTGGAAGTGTTCCGTGATCCTCACATGGACGAGCGGATTGCCACCCGGCGACAGTCGCGCCTGATCGGGGCATGGCGCGAGCTCCGGCGGCCGTGCGCTCAGGATGACAAGCCGGCAAGGGAGGCCAGTGGCTAACGGATTCCGCTGGACATCGGACGAGGGGCGGCGCGTGGTGCGTCGGCTCCAGGCGTTCGGGGAGTTGCGGCGGCTGCAGGACAGCGGCGGGATCGCGCTCGCGTCGACCTCCGAGGGCAGTGGTGCCGGCCGCAAAGGCCAGATGTCCGGCATGTGGGACCACGCAATGGACGTGGTCATGGCCGTTCGCGACTGGCAATCCGAGAGCGACACCTTGGCGCGGCTTCTGGACTTCATGTGGCGCGACGGCTCCGAGCAGGTCCTCGTGTCGGTGACATACCTGCTCAAGAGCGGGGAAGTAGTGCGGCGCCAGGCCACGAAAGTGCGGGACGAACGGCTTTCGGGCGGTAGCGGCTGGGTGATCGTGGATCCGCCGGCCCGCTTCGTGAAGGAGATCCCCAGCTACGGCTACGTGAGCACCTACGACCTGGACCGATTCGACGCCCCGGAGGTCGACGAGCTAATCGCGCGGTTCTACCCGCGCGGGCTGGCCAGCTTAGACCACCACCGCCGAGTGTTCCTCGAGCGGCTGCACGGCGACTTTGGGGCGTTCCTAGCCATCAGGACCGACGGAGCCAGGGAAACGGAAACGATCGACGATACGGACCAAGAGGAGGACGCATTGGCAGAGTTGACGGACGACGGGGCGGACGGCCTCCCGATCTACGGACGCATCGACGGCCGCGAGAAGGCCCGGCTTCTGAGCTGCGAGGAGAACCCTGATGCGGCTTAGTCGGCTCCTAGAGCGCTTTGCGTGCGGCTTCAAGCCCCACGACTGGAGGCTTGACCACGGGAAGGTCGACGCCTTGTCCTTCGCTCTTTGCGTCGCCGCCGGCGTGGGCCCGGAGGTGAGGACCTACTCGGTGCGGACTCCGGACGGGGGCATGGAGATCTGGGGCTGGACCTGCCGTCGCTGCGGGAGGGTTCGTCCGGCCACCGAGGAGGACGCGATCGGGGCAAGGATCGTGTCTACCTGTTCAGGGGCATCCCTTTCCGATAACCACCATTCTGACGCTGGCTTATCGTTCACCGGAGCTTCCAATTCGAACCTAAACCGACGTCTGGACGGGGCGAAGGGGCCCGTCTACATCTCGAAGTACACCATCCCCAACGCAAAAAACGAACAGGAGAAGCCATGAACAGTGAAGGTGAGATTCGATACTTAGCGCCGGGTGAGGCAGCCCGTGCCGACGAAATCATGCTGACGGAGGCACAAGCTCTGCGGCTCAGGGCGATGTCTCAGCGGGACCGCCAAATCTACTACGCAGAGCACGCCCACTGTTCGGAGGGTGCCGCTCCGAAGGTGGCATCTGCCGAGCCCGTCGCCTTGAACGTGGGCAAGGCGCCGACAAGCTTCAAGAAGCTCCGGGGGTTGTACCGGTGAGCTGGACCCCGGAGCAAGCCGACCAACTCGCAGGCGGCGTGGCCGGCAGGGTGGCCGCCGCTCGCGAAGAGCGGGACGCGGAGGCGGAGCTCCTTCGAACCAGGCTTCGCCAGTGCGAAGAGGCGCTTCATGAGATGGTCGGGGATTACCCGGCCGATCAGAGCTTCTATCCGAAGACGGTCGGTTACGTGCGGCAGTACGGCCTTGCGATCGACGTTAGGCAGTCGGTTGGGGGTGGTGAGTGAGCGAGTGCAACAAAGACCTTCGTGCGGCCGGGAAACCGATGCCGCGAACATGCAAGGAGTGCGGCCTAGGAGGGTGCAAGAAGTACCCCGCCCCTCCTCCACCTTCCGGGCACGCGCCGCTCAAAATCCCCACCCCGGTCGAACTGGTCCGCCAGAACGAGGAACGGGATCGGCCGCAGATCGAAGAAGCCGTGAAGGCGTTGGTGTCCCAGCTGACCAGCGGTTTCGAGTTCGGCGACCAGTACACGACGCTCGCGATGCCGCAAGCCTATAAGGACCTGTCACCGGCAGGGAAGGTGAGGCTGAGGAGCATGTTCAAGGACGCTGGCTGGGATCTCGTCTACATCGACGACCAGCGCGACGGCGCTTCCTTGTCTGTGCGGCCGATCAACCTAAGGCCACCGGAAGTGAGGTTGTCAGTGCCCAGGACACCGATTGGCGAGCCACCAGTGCAGGAAGCCACCGACCGTGGAGTGTAACAATCAGCTCCCAATTCGGCCCGAAAGCCTTCCTTCCTGTAACGGTCTGCGCCTTGAGGGGCCGGAAGCGCCTTCTCACTGTAACAGGCAGGGAGTCTGTGTGTAATATTCCGCCGCAGATCCGTCGGGATTCTATATTACAGGCGGTCGCGAGCTGTGCCGGCTGATCATCATGATGAGGGCTTAGGCGTTGGCCCTCGAATAAGCCTTCCCTGTACACTTTTACCGGTTTCGCACTTGTACACTTTTAGTGCCGTCAGACCCCGCCTCGTCTAACCCAACGGAGAAGGATGCAAAGGAAAGCCCGGTTCGACCCACAACTGCCCGAAGACGAACGCCACTACCGTTTGAGCTGGAGCGACGGCACGCTGCCCCACCTTGACGAATCCTCGTGGATGACGCCGGACCTCTTCCTCGAGGACGGCATGTACGACGTGAGCGGAAAGCGAATGCTGGCGTTGATGCCGAACGCAGAGGTGTGGGACTGCTACGGCGGCGTTGTCGGTGAATCGAGGGTGATTGCCAAGTACCGTCCCATCAGCGACGCAGCCAAGTTACTTGCCAAGGAGACGGGGAACAGCGCCGTCCTGCGAGCCTTGAAGTTCCGGCGACTCTCCGTCGTTGCCGAGAAAGCGTGGGCAGACCCGACCGTCTCCGCAGGATCGGCGAGGAGAACCAAGGCATGACCGACACCCAAACCCTAACGGTAACGCGCGATATGGACGGCATGACTGTCCAGGACCTGGTGACGCTGATGGAGAAGAGCGGGGCGACGCTGGTCAGTCATGACAGGCGCGGACTACAGAGCCGTGCCGCCGAGCTCAGCGCCCAATGGCAAGACATCGACCCGAAGCGGCGGGGGGAGCGGGCCGCGATCAAGGAGCAGATCCTGGCCCTGTGGACGGAGCCGAACGACCTATCCGAGAGTCGCCGGTGGCCACAGGAGCTCCACAAAGGCCGCGGGCGGTACGACGATTTCACGAACCCGATGAACATCGACCACACGCGCACATGGAAGCAGAATGGCAGGCTCGTGTGCGCGACGACCGAGCCTTACCAGGCGTCCATCGACTGCCTTCAGAAGCTCGTGTCGTACCTGGAGCAGAACGGTTTGGAGGGTTATCTCCACTTCGGCGTTGAGACCCATAACCCCGGCAGTTGCCTCGGATTCGTGTTCGTCCGCAAAGGGGACTCGGTGAAGATTCCGACCCTCCACAAGGCGATAGCCGCCCGGACCCGCTAGCCGCCCTGCAGCACCTGGCATTCGTGTCGAAAGTGATTCAATAAGCCAGGGGCTTGCAATAATTTGAGCGCTTTCCCCGACCCTCTTGGGACCCGTAAGAATAGATTTCGGACAGGCTTCTGAGGGGCCTGCGGGCCCTTGTCAAATCGTCCTAATAATATCAATCACTTTTGACAGAAACCCCCAGCCTGACAAATCAGAACTATGGACAGCGACAGACGAACCCCAGGAGAAGTACTTGCGAACGCTCGGTCGACCTACGCCGATAAGTGGACGGTAAGCGCTGAGTGGCACGAGGCCGAGGGCCACTACAAGTGGATGGCGGATGACTTAGGATTGACCGACGCGACGATCCTTGAGATAGGAGTCGGTGACGGCCGTTCGACGCTGGAGCTTCTCTCCCGCGGGCATACCGTTGTCAGCATCGACGAGAACCCAGAGTGCCTGGCTGCGGCTAAGGCGCGGCTTGAGTCTGCTGGCTACGAAGCCACCGTAGAGTTGCGCGGCGCCGTGCAGGAAGACGATTTCCAGCACGCCGTTGTCTACCGGACGCCCAACACGCGCGTCCGGACGGGCTGGTGCCACCTAATAGAAGGCGATCCCGTGGTGGATCCAGGGCTAAGGGGGTGGCTAGAGCGGGCGTGTGGCTTCGACGCCGTTGTGTGCTGGTTGATCGGTACCCACAATGCCCGGCTAGGATCAAACTTCCATTACCATGCGAAGGAAGTGCGGTCCTCCGGCGACTACCGCTTAGTCGTCCAGAACGAGGTGTACGAGTTGGCTGATCTGGTCCTCAATCGAGGGGGCTTCCTACACGTTGTCGATCGTGGTGAGGTCGAAGATTCCGAGGAGTACCGGAACGATGTCTTGAGTGCACACCGTGACCAAGCAAGCACCACAAAGCTGGTCGTGGAGCGTTGTTCGCACATAGTCACGGGCTCGGTTGCGGCCGAAGGCGGAAAGGAGATGGTCATGACCCCCGGGTCTTCGGGAAGGCCGTTCCTCAAGTCTTCGCTTGGATTGGTCGCGATCACATCACGCCGCCCTTAACAAGAAGTTATTGCTTCCTCGGTCGCAAGAAACCGCAACTCGTGAACAAAAACAGCCGCCGTGCGTATGAATTGTCCGAGTAGGGACCGGTGCGCACACTGGTCCTGAAGCTCCCAATACGGCCTTAGAAGCCCCGGACGCCGAGACCCTCGGTTGCCGGGGTTTTTCGCGTTGGCCTGGAGGTCCCATGTCGATCAAACCACCCGCACGCCCGAAGCTTCCCGAAGCGGAAGCGCGGCTCATCCTCGAAAATCACGGACTTACCAAGGGCGTCATGCTGCTCGCCGTCCGTGGCTACTTCCTCGACACCATGGGCGCTCCTGGCAAGAACGACCGGGGCATCTACGACGACATGATCGCGGTGGTCTCACCGACCGCGTACGTCGCCTTCAACGCCAACGTCGATCCCAGCGTCTTCCGCTCAGGCATCGCGACACTAAAGCCGGGCGTCCACCTCTACAAGAAGGGACGGCACGGGATCAGCCGCGGCCCGGGATACCCTGCCCTTCGGCCCGCGACGCCCGGGGAAAAGCTGCCGGTGACGCGCGACGGCCAGCCCGGAGACCACTTCGGCATCGCCATCAACATCCACCGCGGCAGCAAGACGAGCACCAGCTCGGAAGGGTGCCAGACCATCCATCCCGACCAGTACCCGGCGTTCATCGCGCTGGTTTACCAAGAGATGGCGAGACACGGCCAGACGACCATTCCCTACTGTCTCGTTCTGGAGGGGGTGCGGCGCTGATGCCCCATCGACTCCGCCAACCCCAAAACCAACCGTGGGTGCTCGGCGTGCTCTGCGTCTTGACGGGCATCCTCGGCGCGGTTAAGCAGGAGCAGGTCTTCGTCTGGTTCGAGGCGAACACGGGCATTGGCGTGCTGCTCGCGTTCATGTGGGCCGATACGGTCACCGGGATCATGGTGGCGTTCGTCTCCAAGGTGATCAACTCCGACGCCAGCTTCAAGGGCATCACGAAGAAGCTTTGCGTCCTGATCTCCTTGCTCATGTGCTCGCTTTTGGAGGTGGCTTACCTCAAGCTCCAGGGCTCTCCCAGCCCGATCCCCATCTACCGGATCGCGACCTTGGGCTACATCGCATGGGAGTTCGGTAGCGTGATGGAGAACATGGGCAAGCTCGGTGCGCCCATTAACCCATCGATCATGGAGAGCCTGTCGCAGATCAAGGCTTTGGGCCGTAAGCCGGCGGAGGTGACGATCGTAGACACCGTGAGCATCACTGCGACCAACGGCCCGGGAGACCCGGCAAGACGGGTCACGGATCGAGCGGAGATTCCAGAACCGCCGTCCGAGACCCCATAGCCGCTGGTGATCGTCGACTCTCACCAAACCCCGCCCCGGGCCGTCTTTACCTCCGTGATCGCCTCCAGTTCCTTCGGAATCGCCATGCCGACGCCCGAGCCAGCCGCGTCCCTCAGCTTCGAGGAGCACTGGCGCACGAGCTGCGCCCGGGTGCGGCGCGTGTGCCTCCGGATGCGGCTTCGGGGGGACGACCTGGAGGACGCGTTGCAGGAGACGCGGATCCGCGCCTACCGGGCCTTCAGCGCCTTCGACGGCCGGACCCGCTTCAGCACGTGGGCCTGCAAGATCGCGGTGAACTACGTTCGCAGTGTGGCGAGGAAGAGGGCTCGCGGCCTTGCCGTCGTTCCCCTCGTGATCCTCGATCGAGAACCCGCCGCCGAAGACGACCGCGAAGCCAGCGGGATGATGCCGGCCATTATGGCCGCGATCGACGAGCTGCCCCCGGTCCACCGGCGGGTGTTCCTGATGATCGAGGTAGACGGCGCCAGCTACGAGGAGGCGGCACGCGCACTGCGCGTTCCCGTCGGCACGGTGAAGAGCCGCCTCTACGGGGCGAAGCGCCGGCTGCAGGAGAGGCTCGGGCCGCTTATCTCGGCTTGAAGGGATCAACCATGTTCGAACCAACCGATAAGCAGAAGGCGTTCCTTGCTGCGTTCGCGCTCACCGGCAACGTCTCCGCCGCCGCGCGGGCAGCGGCCGTCAATCGCCGCACCCACTACGAATGGCTCGAGGATCCAGGGTACGCGGCGGCGTTCGAGGATGCCCAGGAAGAAGCGACCGACCGGCTGGAAGAAGAGGCACGGCGGCGGGCGGTCCAGGGCGTTGTCAAGTTCAAGTTCCACTCGCAGACGGGTACGCCGCTTAAGCACCCGATCACGGGGGAGCCCTACTACGAGCTGGAGTACAGCGACAGCCTGATCGCCCTGCTCCTTAAGGCGAACCGGCCGGAGAAGTACGCGGAGCGGGTGAAGCAGGACGTGACCGTCACGCCGAAGATGGTGATCGGGGTGGACCTGGACCAGATATGAGGCAGCCGACGCGGGAGGAGATGCGGGCGTACCGGCCTTACGGGAGCGCTCTGCAGGTCCTCTACGCGAAGGACGACGAGGTTCTTCTTAGCGGCCCGGCGGGAACCGGCAAGAGCCGTGGCGTGCTTGAGAAGTTCCACCTCTGCGCCGAGAAGTACCCCGGCATGCGGGGTCTCTTCCTCCGGAAGACGCGGGCCAGCCTCACCCACTCCGGCCTAGTCACCTTCGAGACGAAGGTCGTTCCGGCAGGGCACCCCATCCTCGAGGGGGCGGCCAGGCCGCAACGGGGGAGCTACGTCTATCCGAACGGCTCGGAGATCGTGGTCGGCGGCCTCGACAAGCCTGGGAAGATCATGTCGACGGAGTACGACCTGGTCTATATCCAAGAGGCGATCGAGGTCACGGAGAACGACCTCGAGAGCGTGACCACCCGGCTCCGCAACGGGGTGATGCCTTACCAGCAGCTCATCGCCGACACGAACCCGGACAAGCCCACGCACTGGCTGTTGCAGCGCTGCCTTCGCGGGCAGACCCGCATGATCGAGTGCCGCCACGAGGACAACCCGGTCTACTGGGACCACGAGAAGGGCGAGTACACGCCGGCGGGCCGCGCCTACATCCAGGGCAAGCTCGACAAGCTGACCGGGGTCCGGCTTCAGAGGCTCCGGTACGGAAAGTGGGTAGCCGCCGAAGGGCTCATCTTCGACGAGTTCGACGCGGCCGTCCACATGGTCGACGAGAAGGACCTACCCAAGGGGTGGCAGAAGTGGCCACGGCTTTGGGTGGTGGACTTCGGGTTCAAGAACCCGTTCGTGTGGCAGGAGTGGGCGATCGATCCGGACGGCCGCCTTTGGCGCATCCAGGAGATCTACAAGTCGAAGACCCTGGTCGAGGACCACGCTAGGCGCATTCTGCAGTTGACGAAGGGTTCGCCGGAGCCGATCGCCATCGTCTGCGACCACGATGCGGAGGACCGGGCGACGCTCGAGCGGCACCTGGGCATGAAGACCAAGGCCGCTCACAAGACGGTCTCGGACGGGATCCAGGCGGTGAAGTCGCGTCTCCGGCCGGAAGACGATGGCAAGCCCCGGATCTACTTCGTCCGGGATGCGATCGACGAGCGGGACGCGGACCTCGAGGAGCGCAAGCTGCCGTGCTGCACGGAAGAGGAGTTCGACGGCTACGTGTGGGACACCTCCGGTGGCCGGCGCAAGGGGGAAGAGCCCGTTAAGGAGAACGACCACGGTTCGGACGCCACTCGCTACGCGGTGGCTGAGCGGGACCTGGTGAAGAAACGACGATTGGTGGCCGCATGATGACGAACTTTCTCGACTGGATCAAGAACGCGGCCACCGCCTTTCGCGGCGTCCAGCCCGCCGTCGCGGAAAGCGCACAAGCAAAGGGCGTGAGCCTCCTGAACAACGGGGTGCCCGTCAGCTCGTGGGGCCAGACGGCGTGGTTCAGCGACTTCTCGTGGGGATTGTTGGGCGACGAGGCGCAGCTCAGCGCTAACACGGTCGTCCAGGGTGTCCTGCGGTGGGCCACCACGTCGTTCAACGAGCCCCCGTTGATGGTGGTGCGCCGCGGGAAGGACGGCGACGAGGAGAAAGACTTCAACCACGCCGCCCTGGAGGTGCTGAGGGGCGATCCAGCCCAGAAGATGAGCCGGCGGCGATTGATGAAGGCGTCTCTCGCAAGCTACGTTCTGGACGGCAACTGCTATGTGGAGATGGTCACGGACAAGGCGGGCGACGCGGCGGAGCTCAGGTGGCACGCGCCGTCCCGGGTCCGAACGGTGGCGTTCGACGGCACGGACTACCTTTCGCACTACGTGGTGAGGGACCGTCGCGGACAAGAGCGACGAGTCGAACCGGAGAACATGGTCCACATCGCGGACGGGATCGACGAGCGCCACCCCCTCAAAGGGTGCTCCGGGATCAAGAGCTGCATGCGGGCGGTGATGGCCGACAACCAGATCGATCTGTACACCCACGCCATCATGACCAACCCGGCCGTGATCGGTCTGATCGTCGGACTCAAGGACGCGGCCGAGGCCGATGAAGCGGACGTCGCGGCGGTGCAGGACAAGGTCGACCAGAAGTGCCGAGGAGGCGGGGCCGGTAGCACGGTCGTGGTCAACTCTGACACCACCGTCACCAAGGTGGGGTTCTCGCCCAAGGACCTAGATTCGTCCGCCATGCGCGATGCCCTCGAGGAACGGATCACCTCGGTGTTCGGGGTCCCGGCCATCGTGGCGGGCCTTCAGCAGAGCGACGCCAAGTTCTCGAACTTCCAAGAGGCGCGAAGGCTCGCGACGGAGCAGTTCCTGGTCCCGCACTGGGAGACGTTCGCCGAGGAGTTCTCCCTCCAACTAGGCTCGAAAGCCGGGTTGAAGGAAGGCGAGTACTTCGCGTTCGCCGTCGATCGCGTTAGAGCGCTCCAGGAGGACGCGAACCAGCGACACCTCCGAATCGTCGCCGCTTACCAGGGGGGTCTGACGAAGCGCTCGGAAGGCCGCGGGCAGATGGGCCTCGAGTCGGACAAGACCGATGAGGTGTACATCGACCAGGTGCAGGGCGGCGCGTCTCCCGAGGTCACGGCCGCCAAGGCCCGCATGAGGGAGTCGCGGCGGGGATTCGACTTCAACGTCCTTAGCGGGGAGCAGTGAGAAGGCCTACCGACGCCGACTACTCGGCGGCCATGCGCGGCCACGCGGCCGAGCTGGACAAGATCGCGGGGCGGCTGTTCTCGGGCAAGATCACCCCGGAGAAGTGGTACGAGGAAGCGGCGGCGCAGATCCTTGCCGGCCACGTCGATTCCTGGCGGCTGGGTCGGATGCTCTCCGGCGACCTTCGCGGCCCGAACGACGACGACGTCCTCCTAGGCGAGCGCCTGTTCAGCGGCCAGAACGACTTCCTCCTCGGGTTCTACGACCGCATCGAGGCGGGGGACTACACCGACGAGGAGGGCAACTGGCGGGAGGACCTCCTCAGGCAGCACCAGCGGGCCTACGTGTCGTCCATGCGGGCGACCGCCAACGAAGCCTTCGTCGAGGCGTCGGAGGACAGCGAAGAGTTCGATTGGGTGCCGGGACCGGCGGAGCACTGCGAATCGTGTTTGGCCTTCGCCCGTCGGGGACCTTACTCGAAGCTCACGATTCCGGCCTATCCGGGCGACGGCTCCACGGAGTGCGTCTTCAACTGCCACTGCCGTCTGAGGCGGCGCAGCGACGGGCTGGAGGGCTTTGCGCGGGTGGATCTGTCCGGCCCCCGTCTCTCGGGTCCTTCCGGTGGCGGTGGTGGCCGCAAGCTGCGCAAGGTGCCGACCACGGACTTCCCGGTGGGTCTGCCCGCTCCGGCCGCGGGCCTGGAGTACTACGAGGTTTACGATGGGACCAGCTTCGACGACATCCGCGAAACGATCACGGGGTTCGACCGGGAAGTCGTTCTGATCGGGGACGAAAACGAGCGGGTGCTCTACGCGGGGGTCGTCTTGGAGAGGGACGGGGGCACGGTAACCCCGCTATTGCCGGTGATGCGGGACCGTCGGGTTCTCCACAACCACCCGGACAACGGAGCCCACACACCAGACGACCTGGCGACCATATCGGAAGGAGATCCGCTCGCGCTGGATGCCGCAGGATCGAACGGTGTTACCTTCCGGCTTGAAAGACCTGCGGGCGGTTGGCCATCGTTGTCCGACTTGATGGGAGCAGCCTCCCGGGCTCACGCGCAGTTCGTCAAGGCGCTCGCTAGGACTAACAGCGACGAGAAAGCCCGGGAAGCGTACAATGAAGTCCTAAAGAGAGAGCTTGCGAAAATCGGGCTCGTGCTGGTGGTGTTCGACAATGGCAAGAATGGGTAACGCGACTTTCGAGGTGGCCAAGCTGGGGCTGGAGAGGGGTCTGGAAATCGACCTTGACGAAGCCCGCCGCATAATGGACCGCATCGAATCGTGGACGTCGCGCGAGGACCTCCACGCCAAGATCCGCCAGCAACTAGAAGCCTTGGCTCGGGAGCAAAGACCCGCCGCCTAACCGCCTTCAACCCATAAGCCTTCCTAGAGGCCCCGCCCGGAGAGATCCGGCGCGGGGCCTTCGCATTGGTGACCCTATGATCAAACGAAAATCTTTCGGCCTGCACGTCAAGGCCGCCGACGACAAGGGCGTGCTCGAAGCCATCGTCAGCGTCTTCGGCAACCGTGACCGCGGCGGAGAGCGCGTGGTCCAAGGTGCCTACGGCAAGTCCCTTCAGCGCAAATTGCCGAAAGGCGTGTGGGCGCACGACTGGAGCAAGCCCATCGCCACCACGCTGGACGCCCGGGAGCTCGCGCCCGGGGACGCCCTCCTGCCGGACGAACTGAAAGAGCTGGGCGGCTTGTACGTGAAAGGCCAGTTCTTCGAGGAGATCGACGATTCCTGGCAGGCTTTCCTGAAGATCAAGCACGGCCTGATCGACGAGTACTCCATCGGCTACAGCGTCGCTCAGGAGCGCAAGGGCGACGACGGCACGCTCGAGCTTTTGGAGCTGGACCTCTTCGAGTGGTCCCCGGTGCTCGTGGGCATGAACCAGCTCACCAGCACGCTCAGCGCCAAGGACATGCGCTTTGCCGAGCACGCCGAGAAGGCGATCGGCGACCTAGACGAATTCATCGACCGCTACAAGGGCCTCGCGGAAAAGCGCGGCGCCCTATCGACCACCCATCACGAGCGGCTCAAGACCATCCATGGCATGGTCGGCGACCTGCTCGCGCTCGCCAAGGCTCCTGACGCCAAGAGCGGCAACGACCCTGAGCCCGATACGTGGCTCGAAATGGCCAGGCAACTGGCGGGAAGCGCAAACTAATGAACTGGAAGAAGAAGCTCCAAGAGCTGTACAAAAAGGAAAAGGACCTCCGAACGGAGGCCAAGGGCATCCTCGACACCTGCGTCAAGGAGAACCGCAACCCAAACGACGACGAGAAGACCAAGCTCAAGGACGTCAACGGCAAGCTTGAGGACTGCCTAAAGGAGATCGAGGAGGCCCGGTTAATGGCGGGCTTCGACGACAACGAGACCCGGCTAAAGGACCTGTCCCGGCCTGGGCGACCGACCGCCACGGCACCGCAGGCCAAGGGCTGGGGCGACGCGTTCCTAGAGTCGATCAACGACGACGAGCGGTTCAAGGCGTGGGCGGAGTCGGGGGCCAAGGGCAACTCCCCCCGAATCATGCTCAAGAACGTCCAGAGCGGGGCGGCTGAGGCCCAAGGCGGGGCACTTGTGCGGCCCGAGCGGATCGAGGCGGTGACCCTTGGATGGCGTGCGTTCCGCGTCCTGGACTTCCTGCCCAAGCGCCCGACTGGGAGCAACGCCATCGAGGTGCCCAAGCAGGTCAGCCGGACCAACAACGCGGAGTTCGTGCCGGAACCGACGGCGACCAACAACGCGGCGAACCTCAAGCCCGAGTCCGACACCGTCTGGGACCTGGTGACCTACCCCATCTACACGGTGGCCCACATGATCCCGGCGTCTCGGCAGATCCTGGCCGACGCGCCGCAGATGCGGGCGATCATCGACGGGGAGCTGCGCAACGGCCTTCTGGACAAGGTCGAGCGCCGGATCTTCAACGGCACCGGCAATGGCGGTCAGTGGACGGGGCTCAACAACATGGCCGGGGTGCAGGCCCAGGCGTTCGACACCGACATCCTGACCACCACCCGAAAGGCGCTCACGAAGCTGACGGTGGCGGGCACGGAAGAGGCCGAGTACGTTCCTCAGGCGTGGTTCATGAACCCGACCGACTGGGAGCAGTTCGACCTCCTCCAGAACGCGGACGGGATCTTCTACTACGGAGGGCCTACCAGGCAGGGACAGCCCATGCTCTGGGGTTACCCGGTCGTGCTCTCCACGGCAGTGACTGTCGGTTCGCCTTACATCGGCGACTGGCGGCAGTTCCCGCTCTACGACCGGCAGGAACCCGCGGTGTACTTCACCGACAGCAACCGCGACTGGTTCGAGCGGAACCTGCTCGCGTTCCTGGGCGAGTTCCGCGGCGGCTTCGTGGACGTGCGGACCAACGCGGCCGTGAAGGTCGACATCACCGAATAAGGAGGAACCATGGCAGCACTGAGACCAGGCCAAGCCAAGCTCCGGCAAGCGTCGCAGGCCGCGCACGTCGCGAACCTCGGCGCTACGACCAACATCACGGCGGTGCCCGGCGAGTTCGCCGACCTCGCCGCGGTGCAGACCTACCTTGCGGGCGCGAACGTCGTGCCCAACATCGAGACCCGTCTCGACAACCTGGAAGCCCGCCTGAACGCCGCCCTGACGGCGCTCAAGAACGCGGGCCTGATGGCCTGAAAGGGCCGGGGGCGATCCACAGCGGTCGCCCCCTTGCGATTTACTATGCCGTACCCCACTGCCGAGCACCTAAGTGGCTACCTTCGCAACGCGGAGGACTTCGCCCCATCGCTAGCTGAAATGTGGATCCGCGCCGCCGTGAGCGAGTTCGAGACGAAGACCCGTTGGCGGCCGTTCCTCCAAGAGGAGACCGAGGACGAGGTGCGCTCGTTCGACGCCCCGTGCGGCTCCACTCTGTACCCTGGGGTGGGGCTCCTCTCCGTCACCTCGCTCTCCGTGGGCGACACCCCCCTCACCGTGAACGAGGGCTTCTGGCTCCGTCACAAGATCGCGGACGGGCCCTGGCTCGCGGTGGAGTTCGCTACCGGTTGGAGCTACGGCGTCGGCTTCGGGTACGGCCCTGACTACCGCAAGGTCGAGATCACCGGCCGCTTCGGCTACTGCACCGAACTGCCCCCCGACGTGGAGCTGGCGATCCTGTCCCACGCGGCGGCGGCCTACTACCAGTGGCTCGACAGCGGATCGGCCGGCGCCATCAAGCGCGAGAAGGCGGGGCCGGTAGAGGTGGAGTTCGCGGTCGAGGCGGGACGCGACCGGGGAAGCATGGCGCGGAAGACTTTCGACGACGTGGTGCGCCGCTACCGGAGGCACTCGTGAGCCTGCTGGACCGCCACACCGTGCGGGTGGAGTTGCCCGTGGAGGAGCTGAAGGACGCGCTGCTCAAGGGGCACGTCTACGACGACCAGGGGAGCGTGAAGGGCCTGCTGTACGCGGCGGAGGCGCAGGACATTTACCGACGCTTCGAGCGCGACACCAAGCGCCCCCACTGGCTTCTCATCCGGGCCAAGAACCGGCCCGCCTTCCAGGAGGGTGGGAAGGTGTTCCACGGCGACCGCGTCTTCACCATCCTCGGGGTTTCCGGACCGAACGAGGGCACCGCCACGGGGATCGACAACGTGCAAATCGGACTGGAGGAACTCGATGCCTGACGCATTCCCAACCCTGCGCGAGAAGCTTCGAGCCGACATCAAGGAGGCCTGGGCGTGCGAGATCATCGTCTTCGGCAAACCCCGCAAGCCGACCAAGCTCAAGCCTTCCGCCGTCGTCAGGTCCGTCTTGGACCGCAGCCCGAACGGAGGGCACTCGGGCGAGGACAGATGGTCGTTCGAGATCATGGGCAAATTCCCCTTGCCGGACGCCAAC
>Ga0216301_1000091_pt1 | contig 23634 bp, 14 predicted proteins | sample 4hB_Boncat_minus_FD_156203 | JGI IMG/M metagenome (GOLD analysis project Ga0216301, IMG submission 156203) | Terrestrial sediment cell enrichment communities for BONCAT metagenomics from Utah, United States - 4hB_Boncat_minus | ecosystem: Environmental > Terrestrial > Deep subsurface > Rock...
AACCGGCACTTCCTCAAACGGCTGAACGACGACGAACCCGTCGCCGCGGAAGTGCATCTGAAACGTCTCGCCGCCCCCGCGCCCGATCAGCGTTCGGAGGGAGATGTCGGTCTTCACGTCCGGCGCCAGGTTGCCGGACCAGGCGATGGTCGCGTTCGGGTCGGTGGTGATGGGATCGGCGGTGGAGCAGCGCAGGGTAAGCGGCTCGCCGTGAGACATGATGGCGACCATGCCGTTGCCGGTGAGGCGGACGGAGAAGAGGCCGCCGGACATCATCCCCGCGATGCGCTTGTGCATGGTGATGCTGTACTGGATCGTGTCCTCGAAGGCAAGCAGGTCGTTGCCGTTCACGTTCAACACGTCCCCCTGGAGGCGCAGGATCGTGATGTGCTTCCCCTCGTCCGCCAGGTAGACCTTGCCCTGCCCCTCGATCTTCACGAGCGGGCTCACCTCGCCGGAAACCATCTTCATCAGCGCCTTGCCCATGCCTCCTTCGAAAGCGCCTTCCCGGTTGAATTTCACGCTGCCCCGGTAGGCGATCATCGCGCCCAGTTTGGACCACACGCGCCCGTTCACGTTGACCTCGAGCATCCGATGGCTTTCCAGCTCGAACACGTCCCCGGGCCGGTCTCGCTCGGCGGTGGCGTTCACGAATTCCTGGAGCGTGTGAGACGGCGGCAAGTCGCGTGGCTGAGTCATTCTGCTTCCTCCGGAAGTGGGCGGCGCGCGGACGCCGCGAAGGGGACATCGTGTTGCATCACTCTTCGCAAGCAAGTCCTCGGGTTTCCTGCGACCATTTGCCTTAACAGACGCAAACAGCCCGCGCCTCCGGAGGTGATCCGGAAGCACGGGCTGTTCAGGGCTGCGTATCAGTCGCTCGCGCTACTTCTTCGCGTCCGGCTTTGCCAGGGTCGCGCCCTTGGAGGGCGTCGCAGGCGTTGCGGGCGCTGCCGGCTTGGTGGCCGTCGCAGGCTTCACACCCGGCTTGCCGGTGGTTGCCTTCGGGTCCGCCGTAGCAGCGCCGGCTTTGGCCGGAGCCGCCTTCGGATCGGTGGCGGCGGGAGTCGCTTTCGGGTCCACCTTAGCCGGCGCCGCCTTGGGTTCCGGTGCCTTGGGCAGGTCGATGATCGTGCTTACCAGCTTGCCGTCGGCCACGTTAAACACCTTAAGGGTGCCGTCGAAGCTGCCGGCCGCCACGAGCTTATTGTCGGGGCTGAAAGCGGCGGAAAGCAGCGACTCCGCCTGGTCCTTGATCGTCTGCATGCCCGATCCGTTGCTGGCGTTCCACACCTTCAGCGACTTGTCGTCGCTTACCGTGGCCATCAGGCTGCCGTCCTGCGAGTAGACGACCTCGTTGACGGACTTCTCGTGCGCCGTCGTGTTGCGCGCCTGCTGACCCGCCTGCGGGTTCACGTTCCAGGTGCGCACCGTCTTGTCGGCGCCCGCCGACGACAACTGGTTTCCCGCGGCGTTGAACGCGAGCGAGAGAACGATGTCCCCGTGCCCGGAGAGCGTGTAGATGCGCTTGCCGGTAGCCACGTCCCACATCTTCACGGAGCGGTCCGCGCTGCCCGACGCCAGAAGCGTGCCCGCCGGGTTGAACGCCACCGCGTAGACGGCGTCCGCGTGGTCCTTCAGCGTCTTCACCTCGTTGCCGGTCTTCACGTCCCAGATCTTCACCAGCTTGTCGTAGCTGCCGGAGGCGATCGTCTGACCATCCGGGCTCCACGAGCAAGCGTAGACGAAATCCGTATGGCCGGTGATGGTCCGCACCAGCGTTCCCGCCTTCACGTCCCAGATCTTGATCTCGCCTTGCTGCGCGGGAGGCCCGCCGGCCGCCGCCAGGAAGTTGCCATCCGGACTGAACTGCACAGCATGGACCACATCCGCATGGCCCTTCAGCTCGCGGATCGTCGTTCCGTCGGCGGGGTTCACCAGCCGCACCATCTGGTACGTGCCCACGGCGAGGATCTTGTTATCTTTGCTCCAGGCCAGCGCCGCCACCTGGGGTAGCGCCGGGCGCTTCAGCGCGACCTTCGGCACGTCCACCTTCGCCACGGAGGTGTCGGCGATGACGATGAGGTTCGGATCGACATCCGATTTGGAGCCCTGGTCCACCCAGGCCTTGATCTTGTCGATCTCCGTCTTGCTGAGGCTGCCGCCGATCGGCATCTTGGGCTGCAGCGTCCCCTCGATGTACTTCACCAGCCGGCTGTCCGCCGCTTTAGGCGCCAGCGACTTGCCGCCCTTGCCGCCCTTCTGAAGCGCGGCGTGGCTCACCAGAGACAGCCCGCCCATTGGCTGCTTGTTGCTGTGGCACTGGACGCACTTCTCTTTGAAAATCGGAACGATGTCCTTGCTGAAGCTGACTCCCTGCGCCCGCGCCGCACCCGGCGCCAGCACCGTCAATCCCAGCGCCAGGCTCATCCGCACAACCTGTTTCATCCAGACCTCCCTTGGGCGCAAACTACTCGCCCGCACTTCATTCTGATTACTGAACCACCACGGCGGGGCTCCACCCCTGGCCGCCGGCGGACGAATTCGAGAAACAAAGAAAAGGGCCGGAGCGTGAAGAGGGCTGCCTGCCTCCTCGCGCCCCGGCCGCTTCGCCTTCAACAACCTAGTGGTTGAACACGAACTCCTTACCGTTGATCAGCGCCCAGAGCAGGTCCTCGAAGACCTGGCGGCGGGCGACAACCGGATCGATCTTCGGCGCTTCGGCGGGCTTCGCAGGCGCAGCCGCCATCGGCGTCGCCACCGCAACCGTCGGCTTGGCGTCCGCGGCCGGCTTCACTTCCGCCGGCTTGGCGTCCACCGCCTTCGCCTTGGGATCGACGGCGGGCTTGGCGTCTACCTTAGCCTTCGGATCGACCTTAGCTTTGGGATCGACCTTGGCCTTCGGGTCTACCTTAGCTTTGGGGTCAACCTTGGCCTTGGGGTCAACGACTGCCTTCGGATCAACCTTCGCCTTCGGGTCTACCACCGCCGCCTTCGGATCGACCGGCTTCACCTCGCCGGGCTTCACGGCGGGGTCCATCGGCTTCACTTCGACCGGCTTCGGGTTCACTGCTTCATCGATCATCTGGAGCGAGGCGTCCACTTCCGGCTTGGTCGGCAGGCGACCGAAGCAGGTGAGGTACAGCTCTTCCACGATCTCGGCGTCCTTCTTGTTCGCCTTGATGAGCGTAGCTACCAGGCCGCCGTCGGCGGAGATCTTCTGGTTCACGCCCGCGCCGTTGATGAGGTGGAGCGCCTGGGCCATGTTCGGCTCCTGCGCCCGCTCACAGTCGCAGGTGATCTGCCGCGGAGGCCGTCCGAACACGTCGAGGAAGTAGTTCGCCACCCGGGTGTCGGGAAGCTGGATGGCCCGGTAGCCGGCGGGGAGGCCGCCGAACTTCTCGGGCTGGCCCGTCACCTGGCACACCGCGTCCAGAAGCTGCTCGGCCGTCAACCGCCGCACGAAATAGCGGCTGTACTGGCGGTCGTCCTTCTTGTTCTCCGGGCGCGGCTTCGAGGTCAACTGGTAGGTCCGGCTGTTCAGGATCTGCCGCATCAGGTGCTTCAGGTCGAACTTGTGGTCCACCAGGTCCTTCGCCATCGCCGCCATCAGCGGCTCGTTGGAGGCAGGGTTCGTGGCGCGGAGGTCGTCGACCGGCTCCACCAGGCCGCGTCCCATGTAGTGCCGCCACACGCGATTCACGATGGAGCGGACGAAGAACTCGTTCTTCGGAGACGTCAGCCACTCCGCGAGGAACACGCGCCGGTCTTCCTTCGAATCGAGCGCCATCGGCTGCCCGTCATACGGCGTGGGCGGGAGCGGCTTGCCCGTCTTGGGGAAAGCCACGTCGCCCGTGGTCGCCGCGGTAATCACCAGGTCGGCGGGGTTGTCGCCCTGCTTGCGGGTGATGCGGGAGAACAGGTTGGCGAACTTCCAGTAGTCGGCCTGCGTCCACTTCTCAAACGGGTGGTTGTGGCACTTGGCGCACTGCACCCGGATGCCGAGGAACGCCTGGCTGGCGGTCTCCGTCAGGTCTTCCGGCGTGCGGCTGATCCGGTAGAAGTTCGCAGGGCCGTCGGAGAAGGTGCTGCCGTTCGCCGTCACCACCTCGCGGACCATCTCGTCCCACGGCTTGTTCTGCGTCACGCTGTCGCGGACCCAGTCCCGCATGGCCCACATGCCCTTCTCGGTGAGGGTCTCGCGGTTTACGCGCAGCAAGTCGCCCCACTTGTAGGTCCAGTAGTCCACGTATTCGGGCCGCTCCAGCAGCTCGTCGATCAGCTTCTGTCGGCGGTTCGCGCTCTTATCGCCCAGGAACGCCCGCACTTCTTCCGGCTTCGGCAGCGTGCCGATGGCGTCCAGGTAGACGCGGCGGACGAACTCTTCGTCGGTGGAAAGCTCGGAGGGCAGGATGCGCAGCTTCTCCAGCTTGGCCAGCACCTGCTCGTCGATGTAGTTGGCGCGGGGAATGGCCTTATACTGCGCCACGGAAACCTTGTTGTCGAACGGCACACTCACCCGGGCGAAGGTCACCTTCCCCAGGTACCAGACGGTGATGGCCGTCTCGCCCACGCCGGCCGTCGTCACCTTCCCGCTCTCGTCCACCGTCGCGATGGCTTCCTCGTTCGAGCTGTAGCGCGACCAGTGGGTAACGTCCTCGGTGTGGCCGTCGCTGAAATGCGCCTTCACGGCCAGCTGCTGGTCCGCCTTCTCCGTGAGGATGCGCTCGGACGGCGTCACTTCCAGCCGGGTGATGTGCGCGTCCTTCTCGGTGGGCGCAGGCATCCCCGCCGCGATCCAGTCCGCGATTACGCGGTATTCCAGGGAGTCCGGCTTGAACCGCATCCCGCCAGCGTGCGGCACGGCGAGCGTCGCCTTCTTGAGGAGCAGGCTGTTGCCGGGATCGGCGCGCTGGATGCGGCGCCCGCCCGCCTCGTGGAGGAGGCGGTCGAAGTCGAGCTCCGGATCGTAGCCGCGCAGTGTGAGGCGGAAGCCGTTCTTTCCGGCGGCGGCGCCGTGGCAGGCGCCCATGTTGCAGCCGGTCTTGCTCAAAACGGAGGTGACGTGGTTGCCGTAGCTCCAGGTAAACGGCGCCTTGACGCCCTTCACCGTCAGCTTGGCGAGCGTCGTCTTGCCCGCCGCGTCGATGGCGATCGTCGCGGGGCCGTCGCCCACCGGCTGGGCTACGCCGTCGGCGCCCACCACAACCGTCTTAGGCGTCTTGCTGACGAACTTCGCCGTGTGCGTCAGGTCCGCCAGCGTGCCGTCCTTGCGGACCCCCGTCACCAGGAGCTGCTGGCGAGACTTGGGCCCGTCCAGCACGCCGTTGGCGGGCGTCACGCTGAGTGACACGATGGGAGCGAGCGGAGCCTTGGCGGGAGACTTCGGAGCCCCCGCCGCCTTTGGAGAGGCGGTCTTAGTCGCCACAGCCTTGGTTGCGGCGGCGGTCGTCGTGGATGCCTTGGTCGCAGCCGGAGCCTTGACGGGCGTGGGAGCGGCGCCCGCCGGTCCCGAAGCCAGCACTCCGGCGGCCACCAGCAAGCGAAGACCCGTGATCTGCATTTGTTTCCCGTGGGAAGCCATTGAGTCTACTCCCTCCGTTCCAGACACGCCTCGGCGACCGGATGGTATGGTTCGACGGCCGGAGAGCCCGGCAAGAATAGGCGGCGGTGCGGAGCCATTCGGACGCAAGCACGTGTGGAAAGGGTGCACTGCGTGTTAGTAATGCTGCTTCCGTTGGACAAGCAGCGAGACGCAAGGTTTCGCAATTCTCACACTCCGGGCCGCCTCCAATAAACCCTCAACACTGTAGCTTCGACGCAGCGCCCGGCGCAGACCAGCGGAGGTGTACCACGCGGCCCCCGCTGGGGTACAGTTACTGGAGAGTAGCTTCGCCTGGGACGGCGGAGGGTGGAGGTGCGATGAGAGTTCTAGTGAGCGGCGCGAGCGGGCTGGTGGGATCGGCGCTGGTCCCCGCCCTCGTGGGCCAGGGTCACGAAGTCGTGCGGCTCGTCCGCTCCACCCCGGCCGCCGGCGAGGTGGCTTGGAATCCGGACGCCGGTTTCCTGGACCGTCCGGCGCTGGAAGCGAGCGCCGTCGAGGCGGTGGTGCATCTGGCGGGGGAGAGCATCGCCGAAGGCCGGTGGGACGCCGCCAAGAAGGCTCGCATCCGCGAGAGCCGGGTACGGGGCACGCACCTGCTGGCGGAGTCGCTAGCCGCCCTCGCGCCGCCGCCCCGCGTGTTCGCCTCCGCTTCCGCCATCGGCTACTACGGCGACCGGCGCGACGTGTGGCTGCCGGAACACAGCCCGCCCGGAACCGACTTCCTGGCCAGGGTTTGCCAGGAATGGGAAGCCGCCACAGAGCCCGCTCAGCGCGCCGGCATTCGCGTGGTCCACCTCCGCATCGGCATCGTGTTGACGGCGGAGGGCGGCGCGCTGGCGCGGCTGCTGTCCCCCTTCCAGATGGGCATGGGCGGGCCGGTAGGCAGCGGCCGCCAGTACGTAAGCTGGATCGACCGCGACGACCTGATCGGCGCCGTGCTGCGCCTGCTCCAGGATGAGCGGGTGCGGGGCCCCGTCAACCTGGTCGCGCCGAACCCCGTACCGAACGCGGAGCTGGCGCGGACCCTCGGCCACGTCCTCGGCCGGCCGGCGTCCATGCCCGCGCCCGCGTTCGCCGTGCGGCTGTTGCTGGGTGAGATGGCGGAGGCGATCCTCACCGGCCAGCGCGTAGAGCCCCGCGTGCTGAAGGAGATCGGCTACCGGTTCCAGTTCCCGACCCTGGAAGAATCGCTGCGCCATGCATTAGGGTCCAGGGTCTAGGGTTCGGGGGATAGGGTCCAGGGCGTCCCACACCAAGGTTCTGCGTTCACCAGACCCTAGACCCTGAACCCTAGACCCTGAACCCTAGACCCTACCCTTCCGACTTCTCCTCCCGAACGATCTGCAGGTGCAGCTCCTGGAGCTGGGCGGGCTCCAGCTCGGCCGGAGCGTCCAGCATCAGGTCGAGGCCGTTGGCCGTCTTCGAGAAGGCCATCACGTCGCGGATCGTCTCCTCGCCCGCCATCAACTGAATGATCCGGTCTAGGCCGGAGGCCATTCCGCCGTGCGGCGGGGCGCCGTACGAGAAGGCGTTGAGCAGGAAGCCGAACCGCTTCCACGCTTCCGTCTCGTCGATCCCAATCAAGCCCAGAACTTTGAGCTGGAGCTCCGGCTGGTGGATGCGGACGCTGCCGCTCACCAGCTCCACCCCGTTCACCACCAGATCGTAGAGGGAGCCCAGCGCCTTCAGCGGCTCTGTGTCCAGCAGCGCCTCATCTTCGGGCGTCTTCGGACGGCTGAACGGGTGGTGCATCGACGTGTAGCCGCCTTTGCCATCATCCTCGAACAGCGGGAAATCGAGCACCCAGAGGAAGTTCCAGGCGTTCGGGTCGGCCAGGCCCAGTGTCTCTCCAAAGTGCAGGCGCAGCCGGTTCAGCGCCTCCGCCACGACGGCGGGCTTATCCGCGACGATCAGCACCAGATCTCCGGTCTGCGCCCCGGTGCGCTCGCGGATCTGTGCGATCTGTTCGTCGGTGAGGTAGCGCTGGATGCTGGAGCGGTACCCGCTTTCCTCCAGGATGATGGAGACGAGACCGCCCGCTCCGAACCGCCGCGCCAGCGCGGTGAGATCGTCGATCTGCTTGCGACTGTAGCCGCCGCAGCCCGGCGCGACGATTCCCTTGATCTGGCCGCCCGCCTCGAGGGTGCTCTGGAACACGCGCAGCTCGCTCGCGGCGAAGATGTCACCCAGGTCCGACAGCTCCATTCCGAAGCGTGTGTCCGGCTTGTCGCTGCCGTAGCGAGCCATCGCCTCGGCGTAGCTCATGCGGGGGAAGGGCGCGGGCACGTCGATTCCCAGCCCCACCTTCCACAGGTGCGACATCATCCGCTCGGTGACGTCCAGTACGTCGTCTTGCGTGATGAACGACATCTCCAGGTCGATCTGGGTGAATTCCTGGGTGCGGTCGGCGCGCGGATCTTCGTCGCGGAAGCAGCGTGCGATCTGGAAGTACTTCTCCACGCCGCCCACCTGGAGCATCTGCTTGAAGAGCTGCGGGCTTTGCGGCAGCGCGTAGAACCGGCCCGGATACAGCCGCGACGGCACCACGTAGTCGCGGGCGCCTTCCGGCGTGCTCCGGATAAGGCACGGCGTCTCGATCTCCCAGAAGCCTTCCGCATCCAGGAAATCGCGACAGGCCTTCACCACCCGGTGGCGCAGGGCCAGGTTCGCCTGCATCTTCGGGCGGCGGATATCGACGTAGCGATACTGGAGCCGCACTTCCTCGCTGATGTTCTCGTCCGTTAGCACGAACGGCGGCGTCTTGGAAGCGTTCAGGATGGCGGCGGTGTCGATTCGCACCTCCACGTCGCCGGTCTCCAGCTTGGCGTTCTCCGTCCCATCCGGGCGCTGGCGCACCACGCCCTGCACCGCCACGACGTATTCGCCGCGGCACTGGTCGGCCACGGCATGGGCTTCCGGCGTCACACTCGAGTCGAAGACAGTCTGCACGAGGCCGCTGCGGTCCCAGAGGTCGATGAAGATGAGGCCGCCCTGGTCGCGCCGGCGGCGGACCCAGCCCGAAAGCGTCACGGTCTGTCCAACATGGGAGGCGCGAAGGGTCCCCGCGCCGTGGGTTCGTTTCAACATAGGATTCGGAGTCCTGCCTGGGGTCCGCGCGCAGACAGCCGGGCGCAACGGAGCGCGCGGCGCGGTCTGCCCTACGGACAGGTGAAAAGTGGATGGGCCGGTCGGAAGCTCTTAACCCTGGCGCAGGGCGGCGGCCGCTCTCGATCCGGCGTGACGACATCGTTAACGCCCGGAGCCTCCTGAGGAGACCGCCGGGCTAGGCGTCAATGTCGCGCACGATCCGGGGAGCACAGGGGAGGACCCGCAGAGGGCGACGGAATGGGCGTATCAGTCTGTGTGAGGAGAAGTGCACGTCCACACCTGCTTGCAGCCGGAGGACAGGCGAGCGTCCGGCTGTCCCAGCGATTGTAACCCAAAACGGGACGGGGATACCAGAGGGATCGCCGGTGAGGCGCGAGGCTGGGCGGGGCAGGGCTTGCGGAGAGCCCTGCCCCGCAGCGTCAGATTCCGGGGTCCGGCGTGCGCGTCCCCGCCAACGGATTCCGCCAGCGGCGGCCCCGCAGCCAGCGCAGGGTGAAGACGCCGATTAGAAGCACCCCAATAGCCGCCAGCACGGGAGCCAGCAGCGCCATCACCACGCCGACAAAGGCGACGATATCTTCGATGATGCTAAGGACGGGGTTCCCGAACCCAGCGGTTGTCGTGGTGCTCACCACGCGCGTTCCGGCCTTCGCCAGGTGGAACCCGCCCGCGATGGGAGCGCCCAGGATAATACCCAGCACGGTCGCGTACTCCGGCGACACCTGCGAGAAGGCGCCCATCGCCACCAGCGCCCCGGCCACCGGTCGGGCGAAGGTGTGGAACGTATCCAGCGCGTGGTCCAGCACCGGGACTTTATCCGCCAGCAGCTCCAGCAGCGTGGCCACGCCGAAGGTGATCAGCGCCTCATTGCTGCCGGCCCATTCCAGCCAGGGCTGCACGGGCATCCAGCCCATGCGCACGCCCACCCCCAGCGCCAGCAGGGGCAGGAAAGCTCGCAGCCCGGCGCAGGCGGCCAGGCTCACCCCCATCAGGATCGGAGTAATTGCGTTCATCTTAGCAGCAGTCGTACCCAGGGCCGGTCGAGATTAACCGGACGGTGCCCGCTGTATATGAACCGGATTTCCGGCGATTCGTTCCGGTCGCCGCGCTTCGAAACGCTTTTAGAGCACGTTCATCAGCTTGTGGAGCTGGGGAATCACGCGCACTTCACGAACGTACTCGCTCGCCATCGCATGCCAGCCCAGCATTTGCGCCATATCGGGCGCGCGCTGGACGCAGTCGAAGGGGGTGACCGGCTGGAGCGTCAGGCCGGCGCCCGGCGCCTCCTCGGCGGCCAGCCGAAACGCAGCGCGCAGCTCTCGCTCGTCGGCGTCGACCCCCACGATCAGCTTCAGGAACGTGCGCGGACGTCCAGCCTGGCCCTGCTGCGCAACGCGAAGAAAGGCGCGGTGCCGCTCGAGCCAATCGGGGCAGGGGTCGCCGGTGCAGGAGGGCGGCTTCAGGTCCATCGCGATCCAGTCCAGCCCCTCGATAATCTGCGCCAGGTGATCGGGCAGCAGGCCGTTGGTCTCCAGGTAGGCGGGCAGGACGGCGCGGCGCAGCTCCGGTAAGAGCCGCGCCAGGAACCGGACGTGCAGCAGGGGCTCGCCGCCCGTGAGGCTGACGGAGTGGTGCGGGGTGCGGTTCAGGTTCAGAACCGCGTGCAGCACGCTTTCGAGCGGGGCGGGGTTTGGAAGGGGGTGGAAGTCGGCGCCGCCGGGCGTCTGCTCCACGCGGCCGGGGAGCAGCGGGCCCTTGGGCGCCGTCAGCGTCTCGGGACTGTCGCACCAGGCGCAGCGCAGGTTGCAGCCGAAGAAGCGGAGGAAGATCTGGCGCACGCCGATCAGCTCCGCTTCTCCCTGGATACTGCTAAACACCTCCACGACCCGCGCCGTGGCCTGGTTCTGGGGCCGCGGCGCAGCGCGGACGGTCATCAGCTCGCTCATCTCCCCGGCATGATAGCAGAACCATCGCCGGGGAGATAGACGCGCCGGGTCGCCCTTCCGCTACTTGGGCGCCCACTTCTGCCAGCGGTGCCCCTTCAGCTCGCCCGCGTAAACCGAGCCGTCGGTATCTACGCAGAGCATGTGCGGCTCGGAGAGCGCCCCGCGCGGGCGGTCCTTCGTCTTCTTTCCATAGCCGCCCAGCAGGTTGCCTTCGAGGTCGTGGATGGTGATGGTTTCGGCCCAGGCGTTGGCGATGTAGAGGAGCCGCTCCGGCGTGATGAAGAGGCTGAACGGCTTCTCCTTCACCTTGAACTCCTTGATGTACACGCCTTCCGGCGAGAAGATCTGGATTCGCTTGTTCTCGCGGTCCGCCACGTACACCAGGCCGTCGGGATCGGTGGCGATGCTGTGTGGGAGCCGGAACTCGCCCGGTTTGCCGCCCCGCCTGCCCCACGTGCGGACGAACTTCAGATCACTGGTAAGCTGCACCACCCGGTTGTTCTTGTAGCCATCCGACACGTAGACCTGTCCGAACTTGCCGAAAGCGATGTCGGTGGGCTCGTTGAGCCGGTTTTCGGAGACGCCGATCTTGCCCTTGGTTCCGTATGTGCCCAGCAGGACGCCCTGGCGCGTGAACTTGAAGACCTGCTGATGGTCCTTGTCCGTCACCCAGAGGAACCCCTCGGGGTCGATGCGGATGGAGTGTGGATCGTGGAGGATACCCTGCCCCCAGGAGGTGATAAAGCGGCCCTGGCGGTCGTACACCAGCACCGGGTTGGCCGTAGCATGAGACATGTACACGCGGCCCTCGGCGTCCGTACACACGCCCAGGCCTTCCTGCTTGCGGAACTCCTTGTCCATGGGATCGCCCGGCAGCGGCCAGTTGCTCACCCAAGTGTACGTCGGGACGGATTGCGCCACCGCGACGAGCGGAGCGGCGGCGCCGAGAAGTGCGCAGACGATCAGAGGTATGGGAAAACGCAGAGAGCGTCTCTCTACTCGAAGGAACATCGTTGATAGCCCTTACGGGAACCCGCACGCAGCCGGAGCCCTTGCCCGGCGAGGGGTGTCCCGGAAAGCTATCCCCAGCTCTCCTCAAAGCTCAAACAAGCGCCGGCTTAGCGCATGCCGCGCCCATCCACGTTAATCAGGTCGCCGTTCACCTGCGAGGCCTCGTCCGAGACGAGGTAGAGCACGGCGTAGCCCGCGTCGGTGGGAACCTGATGGCGACCCAACGGCATGCGCCGGCCCGCCTCGGCGATCCATTCGGCGTCGTGCCCCTCCTTGGCCTGGATCTCGATCTCCATCTCCGTGATCACCCACCCCGGATTCACGAAGTTGACCCGGATACGGTCGCCGGCCAGCGCGGCGGCGAGGTTGCGCGTGAGCGTGATCATACCGCCCTTGGAGACCGAGTAGGCGAAGAGGTTCGCGCCGCCCACGTAGGCGTTGGCCGAGCCGATGTTCACAATCGAGCCGCCGCCCTGCTTCCGGATCTCGGGCACAGCGTATTTGCAGCAGAAGAACGCGCCCTTCAGGTTCACGGCGAAGATCTCGTCCCACAGCTCGGAGGTCGTCTCTTCCAGCGTGCCGCGCGGGAAGATCCCCGCGTTGTTCACCAGGGCGTCCAGCCGGCCGTACCGCTCCACGGCGGCGGCCACTACCGCCTGGCAGTCGGCTTCCTGTGACACGTCGGTCCGCACGAACAGCGCCTCGCCGCCCGCCGCGGCAATCTCCCGCGCCGCTTCCTGGCCGCGCTCCTCATTGCGGTTCGCCACCACCACCCGGGCGCCTTCCCGCGCCAGCACGTCGCAGATGCCCCTGCCGATGCCCGTCGCCCCGCCCGTGACGATCACCACCTTACCGTCTACTCGACCCATCGCACCCTCCCTCGTCGCGTCCGCCAACGCGCCATGTTCCGTCCCCCGGCCGCAGAGTCCTGGGAGCCCAAAAGGTGCGCTCCCGCCCCAGGACAGCGGCGCGAAAAAAGGGGACGGCTCGTGCGAGCCGTCCCCTTCCGGCATCCGGAGCCCTGAGGCTCCGGACTTTTCGCTTTGGCCTAGCGGCCGCGACCCGTCACCGTCACCCGGAGGGACCGCGTGCCCGGATCGTCCGTTCGGATACGCAGGGTCTGCGTGGACAGCCGCCGGCCGCTAGGCCGGAAGCGCACCTGCACCGAACGGCTTTCGCCCGCCGGGATGACGAAGTCGTCGGAGGCCACGGCCCGGGCAAGCGGGCTGGACAGCGCCGGGATCTGCACCCGCACGTCGCTCTGCCCCGTGTTCCGGATCTCGAACGACTTCACTACCGATTGTCCCACCCGGACGGAGCCGAACGCGAGGGTCGTCGCCGATACCTCGATGTGCGACTCGATCGGGGTCTTGGCCCCCGCCTCGTTGGAGGGCTCGGAAGGCCCGCCGCCGTTGACCGCCCGCACGCGGTAGGTGTAGCGGGTGTTCTCGTCCAGGCCGGTGTCGTCGAACCGCGTCACGTTCGCGCCCACCTGCCCCGCTTGCGAGAACGCGCCGTTGTCCTGCTGGCGCTCGATGATGAAGCCCGTCTCGTCGCCCGAGGTATCCTGCCACTCCACCCGGATCGAGGTCCCGGAGAGCGCCTCGGCAGTCAGCCCTGTCGGCGCGGCGGAGGGCGCGGTCAGCGTCCTGCCGGAGCCCGGCGCCGTCGGCGCGGACTCGCCGCCCGCGTTCACCGCCCGAACGCGGTAGTAGTAGGTCGAGAACGGCGCCAGCCCGGTGTCGGTGTAGCTGGTGACGTCTGCGCCTACGGTCGCCACGTCCTGGAAGGCGTTGCTGCCCAGCGCCCGCTCGATCTTGAACCCGGTCTCGTTCGAGCTGGCATCCGTCCACGTCACCCTCAGCGAGGTGGACGAGAGCGGCGTCACGCCGACGCCGCTCGGCGCAGAGGGCGAGGCCGGCAGCGTGGAGGCGATGCCTTCGTTCGAAGGATCGGACGCCCCGCCAGGGTGGATCGCCACAACGCGGTAGGCATAGAACGTATCCGGCTGGAGGCCGGTATCCGTGTAGCTTCCCACGTTCGCGTCCACGTTCGCCAGCGTGCTGAAGCCGGCGTCGCCAGCCTTCTTCCGCTGGATCTGGAAGCTCGTCTCGTTTCCACTGTTGTCCGTCCAGGTGAGCTGCAGGGCCGTCTGCGAGAGCGCCCGCACCGCCAGGCCGCTCGGCGCGCCGGAGGGGTTCGGCCGCGCGGTGGCTTCAGCCTGGTTCGAGTAGGCGGAGAAGCCGCCCGCGTTGATGGCGCGGACCAGGTAGAAATACCGCGTTTCCGCCGTCACCTGCGTGTCGTTGTAGTTGGTGACGCCCGCCCCTACCGTAGCCACCGGGGTGAAGGTCGTGCCGTTGTCGGTCGACCGCTCCACCTGGAAGCTCGTCTCGTTTCCGCTGTTGTCCTGCCACGTCACGCTGATCTGCGTGTGCGAGACCGCCGTGGCCGTGAGCGCGGTGGGCGCCGCCGGCGCCGCCGGCAGGGTGGTCACCGCCGCCACGTTGGACGGGCCAGAGAACAGGCCGCCCTTCAGCGAGCGCACGCGGTACGTGTAGGCCGTGGTGGCCGCCAGCCCCGTGTCGGTGAAGGTGAGGACGTTCGCGCCGCTCGTGCCCACGCGGGTGAACTCGCCCATGCCCTGCCGTCGCTCGATGGCGAAGCCGCTCTCGTCGTCGCTGCCGTCGGTCCACGCCAGCGTCGCCTGCCCCGGACCGGAAGCCGACGCCGTGAGGCTGCGCGGCGCCAGCGGCGCCACTGCCGACACCGTCAGCGTGAAGGTGTCGCTGGCGGACGCCGCCCCGTCGCTCACCGTGACGGTGATGGTGGCCGTGCCGCTCTGGTTAGCGGCGGGCGTGATGGTCACCGTCCGGTTCGCGCCGGTCCCGCCGAACACGATGTTGGCGTCCGGCACGAGCGCCGTGTTGCTGGAGCTTCCCGTCAGCGTCAGGTTCGCCACCGGGGTGTCGGAATCGGCCACCGTGAACGAAACCGCGTCGGTCGCTGCGTCCTCCGCCGTGCTCTGGTTGGCAATGTTGCTGATGGTCGGCCCATCGTTCACACCGCCTACCGTCAGCACGAACGTGTCGCTGGCCGTAGCCGCCCCGTCGCTCACCGTAATGGTGATGGTGGCCGCGCCGCTCTGGTTGGCGGCGGGCGTGATGGTCACCGTCCGGTTCGCGCCGGTCCCGCCGAACACGATGTTGGCGTTCGGCACGAGCGCCGTGTTGCTGGAGCTTCCCGTCAGCGTCAGGTTCGCGGCGGGCTCCTCCTGGTCTCCAATGGTAAAGGAGATCGCGCCGGTCGCCGTTTCCTCGGCCGTGGTCTGGTTGGCAATGTTGCTGATGGTCGGCGCGTCGTTTACCGCCGAGACGGTGATCGTGAAGGTGTCGCTGGCCGTAGCCGCGCCGTCGCTCACCGTAATGGTGATGGTGGCCGTGCCGCTCTGGTTGGCGGCGGGCGTGATGGTCACCGTCCGGTTCGCGCCGGTCCCGCCGAACACGATGTTGGCGTTCGGCACGAGCGCCGTGTTGCTGGAGCTTCCCGTCAGCGTTAGGTCGGCAGCGGCGTTATCGGAATCTCCCACCGTGAGCGGGATGGCCGACGTGGCTGTGTCCTCGCCCGTGCTCTGGTTCTGGACGTCGGAGATCGTGGGAGCGTCATTCACGCCGGTAACCGTCAGCACGAAGGTATCCGTGGCCGTTGCGGTCCCGTCGCTCACGGTGATGGTGATGGTGGCCGTGCCGCTCTGATCGGCGGCGGGCGTGATAGTCACCGTCCGGTTCGCGCCGCTTCCGCCGAACACGATGTTCGTATTCGGCACGAGCGCCGTGTTGCTGGACCCGCCCGCCAGCGTCAGGTTCGCGGCGGACGTCTCCAGGTCGCCGACGGTAAAGGAGATCGCGCCGGTGGCCGCCTCTTCCCCCGTGCTCTGGTCCGCAACATCCGAGATCGTGGGAGCGTCGTTGACGTTGCCTACGGTCAGGACGAACGTGTCGCTGGCCGCTAGGGCGCCATCGCTCACCGTTAGCGTGATGGTGGTCGCTCCCGTCTGGTTCGCAGCCGGAGTGACCGTAATCGTGCGGCTCGCTCCACTGCCCCCCAGCACGAGGTTGGCGTTCGGCACCAGCGCCGTGTTGCTGGAGCTAGCCGTCACTGTCAGGTTCGTGGCCGGGGTCTGAATGTCGCCAACCGTGAACGGGACAGCGGCCGTGGCCGTGTCTTCCGCCGTCGTCAGATCACCCACGTCCGAGATGGTCGGCGGATCGTTGCGCGGCGTGACGGTCAGCACGAACGTATCGGTGGCCGTCGCCAATCCATCGCTCACCGTGATGGTGATCGTCGTCGTGCCCTCCTGGCCCGCCGCCGGCGTCACCTTCACGAAGCGGTTGGCGCCCGCGCCGGATAGCGTCACGTTCGCATTCGGGACCAGCGTGGTGTTGCTGGAGCTTCCCGACACCGCCAACCCGAAGGGCTGGGTTTCCGGGTCGCCGACAGTGAAGGGCAGCGCCACGGTGGCCGTGCCCACCGTGGTCGTCTGGTCGACGATGTTGGAGATGGTCGGCGGATCGTTTACACCGGTGATGGTGAGCTGGAACGTGTCCGTCGCCTGCGCGCCCGAGTCGCTCACGGTAATCGAGATGGTGACCGTGCCGACCTGGTCGGGCGCGGGGGTAATGGTCACGGTCCGGTCCGCGCCGCTGCCGCCGAACACAATGTTGGCGTCCGGGACGAGCGTCTGGTTGGACGACTTACCCGCTACCGTCAGGCTGAGCGGCTGCGTTTCCACGTCGCCCACCGTGAAAGCCAGCGGCGGGGTCGCCTTGTCCTCTTCCGTGGTCTGGTTGCCCAGGTCGCTGATGGTCGGGACGTCATTCACCGCCGTGATGGTCAGAGTGAAGCTGTCCGTCACGGTCGCTGTACCGTCGCTGACGGACAGGGTGATCGTGGTCATGCCGGACTGGTTCGGCGCAGGGATCAGGGTCACGGTCCGGTTAGCGCCGCTGCCGCCGAGCACCACGTTCGCCGCCGGAACAAGCGTCTGGTTGGACGACGTAGCCGTCACCGTGAGGTTTCCAGCCGGTGTCTCGCCGTCGCCGACGGTGAAGGGCAGCGCCGCCGTGGGCTTATCCTCTTCTCCCGTTTGGTTCGACACGTCTGAGATTGTCGGGATGTCTTCGACCGGCGTGACGGTCAGCACGAACGTGTCCGAAGCGGAAGCGCTTCCGTCGCTCACCGTCACCGTGACCGTAGTAGTCCCGTTCTGGTCTTTGGAGGGCGTCAGGGAGAGCGTCGGATTAGCTCCCGAGCCTCCGAGCGTGATCCTGGAGTTCGAGAGCAGCGTTTGGTTGCTAGACGTCGCGGTGACCACCAACTGATCGAGCGGCGTGTCGGTATCCCCAACCGTGAAGCCGATGTTGTTCAGGGGGGTCTCTTCCGCCGTGGCCTGGTCGCTGATGTCGCTGATCGTCGGCGGATTGTTCACCCGGAGATTAAAGGTTTGCGCCGTAATGTCGGTTCCGTCTGAAACGGATACGGTGATTACCGTCGTTCCGCTCGCCCCCGCCACGGGAGTGATCGAGACGTTCCGGTTCATGCCGGTCCCGCCTGGAGTGATGCCCGCGTTCGCGACTACCGCCTGGTTGGACGAGGTGGCGGTAACGACCAGCGCATTGGGGGCAGTTTCCACATCACTGATGGTGAATGCGATGGGGCCAGTGGGCGTGTCCTTGTTGGTGACCCGGTTGCCAATGAACGAGATGGCCGGCACGTCGTTCACGGAATTCACCGTCAGGACGAACGTGTCGCTGGTGACGACCGTCTGGTCCGTGACGTTAACGGTGATCGTGGCAGCGCCAAAACGGTTCGGCTGGGGTGAGAGCGTGATCCGGCGGGTGGTCCCGGTCCCCGTAAGCTGGATGTTGGCGATAGGGATCAACACTGGATTGTTGGAGGACGCGGTAACCGTCAGCCCCGTTGCGGGCGTTTCCGCGTCGCCGATGACGAAGTCGATCGGGCCGATCGGGGTATCTTCGTCCGTTACCTGGTTCGGGATGTCGCTGATGGTGGGTGCGGTGTTCGTGGCGATGGCGATGCTGTGCGCGATCCCGGCTGAGATCGCCGTCGGCGACGTAATACCCGTGGGGATGTTGATCTGGCCCTCGGTGTTCCGTCCCCAGCCCACGATCGTCCCGTTGTTGAGCAGGGCGAGGCTGTGGTCGCCCCCGGCCGCGATCCCCACGACTCCGGCCAAACCGATCGGAATGGTGGACTGGCCGCTTGCATTCTCGCCGAAGGCGCGCACGGTGCCGTCCGTCCGGAGCAGGAGCGAGTGGGCCCGCCCTGCGGCGATGGCCGTGTAGGAGCCTGCCGGGATATTCAACTGACCTTCGACGTTGCTGCCCCAGCCGATGACGCTCCCGTTCGAGCGCAGCGCCAGGCTGTGCCGCTCGCCGGCGGCGATGGCCACGGCGTCCATGAGCGGCGGCGTCAGCGTCGGAACCGTCGCCTGCTGCGCGTCGTTGCGCCCCCAGGCGATGACGCTGCCGTTCGCCAGCGTCGCCAGCACGTGCTCCGATCCCGCGGCGACGGCGGTGACTCCCACCGCGGCGGCGGGAATGGTGGTCTGTCCCCGGTTGTTGCTTCCCCAGGCCACCACCGTTCCGTCGACCTGCAACGCCAGGCTGAACCGGTCCCCGGCGGAGACCTGGACTGCGGTCAGGCCCCCCGGGACATTGGTTTGCCCCTCGGTGTTGCGCCCCCAGGCGCGCACCGAGCCGTCGGAACGCAGAGCCAGGTTATGCTCACCCCCGGCGTCGATCGCGGCAACGTCCTGGAGCCCGAACGGCGGAGTTGACTGGTTCAGCGTGTTGGCCCCCCAGGCGCGAACGACCGTCACGGCCGCCGCCGCCGACCGGATCGACAGCACGGTGATCACCGGCGCGAGCATCAGGAGTAGGAGCGTGAGCAGGAACCCGCCCGACCATCGCTCGCGGCTGGCTCGCGCGCCATGCGCCCGGTGGGCGGCTGGCGCTGCGGCCTCCTCCGGGGCCGGAGGTAATGTGGCGGCGTTCTCGTCCCAAGCGTGTTGATTCTTTGGCACTGCTTTACTCCTTAAGGGGCATCCGGAAGGGTGCGGCTCGGCGTCACGCGGGAAGCGCTCGCGGAATCGCCAAACGACTGCCAGGGCGACAGCCAGACGGCCGCTACCTCAGCAATGGATAGTTCCCTCAAAGTAGGGCGCTAATCCTTCCTCAAATTCCGTACTATCCCACAACTTTTCAATAATGGCGGCTCTCCTCAACGCAACACAGCCAGCACACTGCTGCGTGTCGCCGGCACAGACCCGAAGTATTCTTCGGTAGCAGACCCTCGCGACCGGGCCTCGCTCGCAAGACTCGGAGAACGCCGCCCGGTAAGATAGCGCGACAGGACGCGCCTGGCAGGCAGTCCCCCCTCCGGTCTTGCTTGCGACTCGCTGAGTGCGCGCGGAACGCCGGTCCGCGCTATACAGAGGATAAGACCGTCCCACTCCTCGGGCTCGGGGCAGATGCAGGAATAGGAGCGCACTCGACGATGACCAGGCCGGTTATCTGGACGGTAGACGATGATCCGGACGTGCTCCGCGCGGTGGAGCGGGATCTCCGACAGCAGTATGGAAGCCGGTTCCGCGTTCTCCGCGCCGATTCCGGCGGCTCGGCCCTGGGTGCGCTCCGGGAGCTGCAACTCCGGAACGAGCCCGTGGCGCTGTTCCTGGTGGACCAGCGGATGCCGGGCATGACCGGCGTCGAGTTTCTGGAGGAAGCGCTGAAGCTCTACCCGGACGCCCGGCGCGTCCTGCTCACCGCCTACGCCGATACCGACGCCGCCATCCGCGCCATCAACTCGGTCCGCATCGATCACTACCTGATGAAGCCCTGGGACCCGCCGGAGGAGCAGCTCTACCCGGTGCTCGACGACCTCCTGGAAGACTGGCAGGCCGCCTACCGTCCTCCCTTTGAAGGAATCCGCGTGGTGGGGCACCGGTGGGCGGCGGGCGCCCACCACGTCAAGGACTTCCTGGCGCGCAACCATCTCCCCTACCTGTGGCTCGACGTGGAGGGGAAGTCGGAAGACGCCGAGGCCTGCCGGCTGCTGGCGGCGGCCGGGGCGGACTACGTGCGGCTGCCCCTGGCGCCCTTCCCCGACGGCGACCACCTGGTCCAGCCCAGCAGCCGGCGCTCGTGCAGGCCGGCCTCGACATTCCGTGGTTAGAGGCTGTCGCCGCGCGGCTGCCGCCGGGGGCATTGGGGACGGTGGTCCCGTGGATCGAGGCGACGCTGACGGTGGTGGCGCTACTCCAGGAGGTAGAGGGGAGCACCCGGCGCATTGGCGAATTGGTGAAGGCAGTGAAGTCCTATTCCTTTATGGACCAGGCGCCGAAAGGCCGGATCGACATCCATGAAGGGCTGGATGACACGCTCACCATGCTGGGGTTCAAGCTCAAGGGGCTCCAGGTAACACGGGAGTATGACCGCACCCTGCCGTCTATCTGCGCCTACGGCAGCGAGTTGAACCAGGTGTGGACGAACCTGCTGGACAACGCCGCGGACGCTCTGGCGGGCCGGGGCGAGGTCCGGATCCGCACGGCGCGCGAGAACGGCCACATCCTCGTGGAGATCCGCGACAGCGGCCCCGGCATTCCGCCGGAGGTCCACAAGCGCCTCTTCGAGCCGTTCTTCACCACCAAGGGCGTCGGCAAGGGCACGGGCCTGGGACTGCCCACCAGCTACCGCATCATCGTGGGCCGGCACCGGGGCGATATCCGCGTGCTTTCCGAGCCGGGCGACACCCGGTTCCAGGTACGGCTGCCTGTGGAGACAGGCTAGGAATCCACCACGCATGAACATGCTGATCATCGGCGGAACACGTTTCGTGGGCTACCTGCTGGCCTGGCGACTGCTGGCCGGCGGCCACGGCGTCACGCTCTTCAACCGGGGCACGCATCCGGACCCCTTCGGCGACCGTGTCGCGCGGCTCACCGGCGACCGCACCACCTCCGATTTCGAGGCGCTGCTTGAAGGCCGCCGCTTCGACGCCGTGGTGGACTTCGCGGCGTACACCGCGGAGGACGCCCGCCGGGCGGTGGAGGCCCTGGACGGGAACATCGACCAGTACGTGTTCATCAGCACCGGTCAAGTCTACCTGGTGCGTGAGGGATGCCCGCAGCCCGCTGGCGAGGAAGATTACGAGGGCGAGGTGCTGCCCGAGCCCGACGATCCGGCCGACCGAGAGGGCTGGCTCTACGGGGTGGGGAAACGCGAGGCGGAGGATGTGCTGGCCGCCGCGTGGAGCCGCTACGCCTTCCCCGCCACGCGCCTCCGTATCCCCATGGTCAACGGCGAGCGGGATTACTACCGGCGGGTCGAGAGCTACCTCTGGCGCATCCTCGACGGCGGCCCGATCCTGCTCACGCAGGGCGGAACCCAGCTCTGCCGCCACGTTTACGGCGCCGAAGTGGCGAAGGCCATCGCCGGCCTGCTCGACAACGGCGACACGATTGGCCAGGTCTACAACCTGTGCCAGGAGGAGCAGCCGACGGTGGCGGAGGTGGTGCTGATGCTCGCCGACATCCTCGGCGCTCCGGCCCGCATCGCTCCGGTCTCCGCGGAGCACCTGGAGGAGGCGGGCCTGCGACCGGTAGACGTGTCGCCGTTCAGCGGCCGCTGGATGTCGCGGCTGGACCCCGGCAAGGCGCAGCGGGAGCTGGAGTTCCGGCACCAGCCCGTCCGCGCTTACCTGGAAAAGATCGTCGCCGCGTTCCTGGCGCACCCGCCCGCATCGCCGCCGGAGAACTACAAACACCGGAGCGTGGAGTTCGCGCTGACGGGCTTCTCACCGTAGGTCCCGCCGGGCGCCACACGATGACCAACCGTTTTCTCGACAACCTGGAGTTCGGCCTCGGCGCGTCGGTAGTGCTGATCATCCTCTTCGACGTGTTCCAGTCGGTGGTGGTGCCGCGCTGGACGCCCGGCTATCTGCGTCTCTCGCCCCTGCTGTTGGATGGAACGTGGGCGATCTGGCGGCGCGTGGCGCGGCGGCTGCGTTCCGCCTCGCGGCGGGAGGACTTCCTGGGCGCCTTCGCCCCGTTCGCGCTGGTCATTATCCTGTTCGGCTGGGCGCTCGCCCTGATCTGCGGTTACGGGCTCATACTCCACGCGCTGAGGCACCAGATCCAGCCGCCCCCGCACGATCTCGCCAGCGCCTGCTACCTGGCCGGGGTGGCCCTGCTGACCGTCGGCTTCGGAGACCTGGTGCCGCACGGCGACCTGGCGCGTCTGGTGGTGCTCACGGCCGCCGCCGCCGGGCTCGCGGTGGTCGCGCTGGTCATCAGCTTCCTCTTCAACCTCCTCAGCTCATTCCAGCGGCGTGAAGTGCTGGTCCTCACCCTCGACGCGCGAGCGGGAACGCCGCCTTCCGGCGTGGCGCTGCTGGAGACCTACTCCCGGCTGGAGATGCTGGACACCCTGCCGCTGCTGCTGCAGGCCTGGGAAGGCTGGTCGGCGGAGGTGCTGGAGAGCCACCGCGCCTACCCCATCCTTCCGTTCTTCCGCTCCAGCCACGAAGATACGTCCTGGGTGAGCGCCCTCGCCGCCGTCCTCGACGCCACGACGCTGCTCATCACCACCATAGACGCCGGGCCGCAGGGCCCCGCGCGCCTGATGCACGGCATGGGTGTCCACGCCGTCAGCGACCTCAACTACTGGTGCGGCCTGCGGTGCGGTCCTGAGGTGGGCGTCACCCGCGCGGAGTGGGAGGCGGCCCGCCTGCGCCTGGCCGCGGTGGGGTTTCCGCTGCGGGACGCCGAAAGCGGCTGGAGCGCGTTCGCCAGGCTACGTCAGGATTACGCCGGACCGCTGAATGCCCTCGCCCGCCACTTCGAGACGCCCCCGGCGGCCTGGGTGGAGAACCGGCCCGCGAACCCGCACCACAGCACGCACCTCGACCGCAAGGGAGAAAGGGAGGAGTCCATGAGCGGAGCCTGCCAGCACCTCGACCAGGTGCGCGACGTCACCCCCAGCGCCCGGGGCTGCGAGGAATGTCTGCAGATCGGCGACCGGTGGGTCCACCTCCGCCTCTGCCGCGTGTGCGGCCACGTGGGCTGCTGCGACGCCTCGAAGAACAAGCATGCCACGGGGCACTTCCACGCCACCGCCCACCCCATCATCCAGTCGCACGAGCCCGGCGAAGACTGGGGCTGGTGCTACGTGGACGAACAGGTGGTGGAGCTGCCGTAGCCGGGAGAGGCCGCCACAGGTCGTGCAAAGCCGGTCACTCTGCCCGCGCTCCGCCCTACATCGACATCCAGGCCGGCTTCAGGTATGAGGAGATCGTTCTGTATGCGGAAGAGGGTGAAACCGATGAGCGTGAAAGACCAGCCTGTAGAGCGCCTTGTGGAAACGGACCGCAAACCGGACACGAACGATGTGACTGCGCTCCGAAACAACTCCCCTCACCCCCTCGCGGATCTGGCCGGGAGTTTTGCTGGCGACCCGCTCTGGGAGGAGTTTCAAGAAGCCATCCGGGAATACCGCGCCGGAATTGACCGCTGATAAGCATCCGAATCGCCCGCTCTGACATTCACACGGTTGGTAACTGATCCAGCCTGGCTCCGACGCGCCACTCCAGAGCCCAACTCCGCTAACCTGAAACCCCTGGAGGATCGTTTCAGAAGTGCCCTAGTGATTGCAGCTGGGGAGTCACGAGCACGACGGCTGGAGTTAAGGGGCGCCAGTTGAAGGTGCATTCGAACCCTCGTCGGTGCTGGCTCTTCTCTCTGCCGCCGCGACCCTGGCGTATTGGAGCCAAGGACTGTCCGGTTCGAGAGCATTCGCCCGCACTAGTGGTCTGTCAAGCCTGCAATGATGGATAAAGACGAGCCAAACGAATGCGTGCGTCTGCGGTCGTGAAGCGCCAGATCATCCG
>Ga0216301_1000092_pt1 | contig 23626 bp, 19 predicted proteins | sample 4hB_Boncat_minus_FD_156203 | JGI IMG/M metagenome (GOLD analysis project Ga0216301, IMG submission 156203) | Terrestrial sediment cell enrichment communities for BONCAT metagenomics from Utah, United States - 4hB_Boncat_minus | ecosystem: Environmental > Terrestrial > Deep subsurface > Rock...
GCGCCGGAGCCGCTCCCGAGGAGACCTTCTTCTTCAGCGCGAGCCGCTCCTCCGCCGTCAGGACCAACCGGTGCTTCATCCACCTTCCTACGCCCGTGCCACGACAAATCAAGGCTGTCGCACCACTGAGCTTGCGAAGGATCCGAGGTCGGGGTGCTTGTAGGTTCAGCTGCAGTCCTCTGCCCCTCGGATCCTTCGTCGTACCTCCTCAGGATGACAAAGGGTTTCCCCACCCGTCCGGCTCCGCGCCCTCTGTGTCCTCTGTGGTGAGAACCCCATGCTGATCGACGGAAGCGACTGCCCATGAACCTCGACCCCCTTTACGACGTCGCCACCACTGCCGCCGGTCCTGCCGGGAGCTTGCCGCTGACGGCGGAAATGCTCCTGAACCGGCCCTCGGGCGACCTGTTCGGGCTCTCCCAGAACGCCGCGATGGGCTGGGAATCCGACCAGGTGGTGGGGCAGGAATTCCTGATCCTCTCGACCCTGGGCGGTCTCCGGGGCGAGGACGGCCGCCCCATCGCTCTGGGCTACCACACGGGCCACTGGGAGGTCGGCCTCCAGGTCCGCGAGTGTGCCGAGGCCTTGCGGCGACTGGGACGCATCCCCTTCGCGGGGTTCGTCTCCGACCCCTGCGATGGTCGGACCCAGGGCACTCCGGGCATGTTCGACTCGTTGCCCTACCGGAACGACGCCGCCATCGTCCTGCGCCGCCTCATCCGGTCGCTTCCTACCCGGCGGGGCGTTATCGGGGTCGCCACCTGCGATAAGGGACTGCCTGCCATGCTCATGGCTCTCGCCGGTTCCCCCGATCTTCCCTGCGCCATCGTCCCCGGCGGCGTCTCCCTCCCCCCGACCCACGGCGAGGACGCGGCGAAGATCCAGAGCCTCGGCGCGCGCTTCGCCCACGGCATGCTGACCCTGAAAGAGGCGGCGGAGCTTGGCTGCCGGGCCTGCGCGACTCCCGGCGGCGGCTGTCAGTTCTTCGGCACCGCTGCCACCGCCCAGGCGGTCGCTGAGGCTCTCGGCCTCACCGTGCCCCACGGCGCCCTCGCCCCCAGCGGTCAGCCGATCTGGCTGGACGTGGCGACCCGCACCGCCACCGCGATGGCCGCCCTCGTGGAGGCGGGCACCACCACCCGCGACATCCTGACCGACCGGGCGTTCGAGAATGCGATGTTGATCCACGCGGCGTGCGGAGGATCGACCAACCTCCTCATCCACATTCCCGCCATCGCCCACGCGGCGGGGCGGCGCCGACCTACACTGGAGGACTGGATCCGGGTGAACCGGGCGGTGCCGCGTTTGGTGGACGTACTGCCGAACGGCCCCACCGACCACCCGACGGTGCGTATGTACCTGGCGGGCGGTGTGCCGGAGGTGATGCTGCACCTGCGCCGCATGGGTCAGTTAAACCTGGACTGCCTCACCGTAAGCGGCAAGACCGTGGGGGAGAACCTGGACGAATGGGAAGGCAGCGAGCGGCGGGCGAGGCTGCGGCAGGTGCTGCTGGAGAAGGACGGGGTGGACCCGGACGACGTGATCTCCGCACCCGACCGGGCGCGGGCCAAGGGGATGACGAGCACGGTCTGCTTCCCGCAGGGGAATCTGGCGCCGGAGGGGAGCGTGGTGAAGGCGACCGCCATCGACCCGTCGGTGCGGGACGCGGACGGCGTCTACCGAAAGCGCGGCCCGGCCAAGGTGTTCACCACGGAGACGGCGGCCATCGCCGCGATCAAGGACGGCTCGGTCGGTCCGGGCGACATCCTGGTGCTCATCGGGCGAGGTCCGCTGGGGACGGGGATGGAGGAGACGTACCAGCTTACGGCGGCGCTGAAGGGACTGCCGTTCGGGAAGCAGGTGGCGTTGATCACAGACGCCCGGTTCTCGGGGGTCAGCACGGGGGCGTGCATCGGCCACGTAGGGCCCGAGGCGCTGGCGGGCGGGCCCCTGGGGAAGGTTCGGGATGGCGACACGATCGAGATCGTGGTCGACGGCCACCGGCTGGACGCCTCGGTGAACGTGGTGGACTGTCCGGAGTTTGAGTCGCGGGAACGGCACCCCGACGTCGCTCCCGACCCCGGGCTACCGGAGGACACGCGGCTGTGGGCGGCTCTGGTGACAGTGAGCGGCGGGCTGTGGGGTGGCTGCGTCTACGACACCGGGATGATCGTGGACCGGCTGGGCCGCTAGGCCCCGCCTGCGGGGAATACGAGCACGGAGAACTTCTGCTCGGGACTTCCCGAGTGGAGCCGGATTTTTACGCGAAGGGCGTCGATCTCTCTCGGGGCAAAGAGGAATCGGGCGCTACGGACGGTGGAGTGGCCGGGGCCGGGCACGGGAGCCCACGGGTTGCCGTCGCTGGATAGCTCCAGTGCGTAATCGGCTCGGCAGCCTTGACCGAAGGTCGGAACGACCGCGACGCCGCACACCGGTTGCGGCTTGTTGAAATCCACCACAAAGCCCGTCACTCCATCGAGTTCTTCAAGGGGAAGAGGGCCATGGCGAGCCGGCACGGGAGCATTGGTCTCGGGAGCGCCATCAGAGCGGTGCCGGGCCAGCAACTCAGCTACCAGTCGACCCGCGTCCTCCGGGGGGGATTCGGCGGGGAGGCGGGCGCTGGCGGCCCATCGGGCTTCCCAAGCGTCGAGGCTGGGGTAGGCGCCACGGTCCAGCGCCTCGAAGTACAGCCGCCAACGTTCCCCGTGGAAGTCGGCGACTAGGCCAGCCCACTCGCGAACGGCATAGTCGAAAAGGTACGGGCCGCCCCAGGTGGTGAGGAGCGTGCGGGCGTTGCGCTCGTAGAGGTCGGCTTCCTGGCGATCTCGGCCCTTGGCACGCGCGGCGGCGATCCACGTGGAGAGGCGGTGCTCGGGCCGCACGGCCATGAGGCGGTCGAGGTCGGCAAGAATGGCGAAGAAGGCGCAGCGGTCGGACGAGGCGAGGGCTTGGTCGGCCTGGGCACCTAGCCAGGTCTTGACCACGTCGATCAGGTCGCGCTCAAAGTGCGGACTCGCGCCCATGTCTGGAGCCGCTTGGGCGAGGAGATGGGCGGACCGTCCGATCTTTTCCGCGTCGATCGCGGGGATCAATGCCTGGTCCTGGGGGCGGAAGCGCCAGGTGTAACGGAGGGAAAGCGGACCGGGCGGGCCGTACACGGACTGGAGGAGCAGGGACCAGGCCTCACGGATGGGCTCCGGGGCTCCGCCGTAGCGGGAATGGGCGTAGTCGTCGATCCAGCGGGCCATGTCGATCCGGTCACCGCTCCACATGACGTCGGTAAGGAGCTCGTAGACGACGGGGTTCTGGTCGATGCCTTCGGGGGCGATCGCCATGCCCAATAGGTTGCCCCGGTCTGGATCCTGGGTGGCGGCCCAGGCGCGGTCGGCAAAGGCTTGGAGGTCGCCCTGGAGAACGGTGGATTGGCCGTAGTTGTGCACGACCCCGTGGAGCCAACCCTTTTGACGGACGGTAGGCTGCTCTCGCCATACCTCCAGCTCTTCCGTGGCCTGATCGACCACGATGAGGCGGCCTTCCGGGACAGCCTCGAAGAGGGCGGCGGTGCGGTCGGGACGCCAGTAGGCACGGTCGAAGTAGAAGGGCCAGCCCTGCATCACCCAATGGGCGTCGGGGTCGCCCTGGAGCAGGGTTTCCCACGTGGCGCGGCCGATTGCGCGGAGGTCGTCCAGATCGTCCTCGTGGCCGAACTGGGGCCTCTGCTCAGCGAACGTCTCGCACAGGTAGTGTTGGACCGGACCGAACTCCTGGCGGTACTCGTGGAGGAACTGGCGGCCGAGCTCGAAGAAGACGGGATGTCGTGGATCAACGAAGGTGGTCGGGCCGAAGCCAGCCCAGGCCTCCGCGCTGAATAGCGTCACCTCGGGATGAGCTTTAGCAAAGCCGGGAGGCACGAAGCCGGAGAAGCCGGGGACGACCGGCTTCATGCCAAGCTCTCGCTCACGGTGGAGGATGCGGCGCTGGAGGTCGGCTTGGTCGTCGATCCACGACTGGGGGAGGGGGCCGAGGTGGCCGTTCAAGTTGCCCAGGCGGTGCCACGGCAAGTAGGCGGGGCCGCTGAAGTGGGCTCGGATCTCCTTCTCGTCTAGTCCGAACCGCCGGAACACCCGCTGCCAGATCAGCTCTTGGCCGCCCAAGGCGAGCGGCATGTTCAACCCGTGGAGGGCCATCCAGTCGATCTCGCGTTCCCAGCGAGGCCAGTCCCACCAGGGGGTCGAGTAGCCGAAGGTGCAGACGCTGAGATAGTAACGCAGGCGGTGGGGCGAGGTAGTGCCTTGGCGGTCGAAGTCGGGGAGTCGGCGAGGCAGTTCGAGCGTGGACGGCGTCCACGAAACCTGAACGTGGCAGGCCCGCTTCAGGTACTCGTACGCGCCGCGGCACAAGGCGACGGCGGAGGTACCACGGATTTCGACGCGGCCCCGGTGGGCTTCCACCTCGTACGTGTCGAGGCCGTCGTCGGAGGGGAGGCACAGGAGAGTGAACTCCTCAGCGCGGTCGCCAAGGGTCCGCTGCAACACTCCGCGGGCGGCGTCCTCACCCATGGCCAACGGGTCTCACACCTTCGCCTCGGTGAAGCAAGGGGCGCTCGTGGTGTCGCGCACCACCAGGTCGCACGGGAGCACCAGGGGCTCGACCGTCTCGCCCTGGGCCAGCCGCATCATCTCTCGGGCGGCGGTTTTGCCCAGTTCGGCAAGAGGCAGCCGGACGGTGGTGAGGCCTGGATGCAGAAACATGGCCAGGGGGAAGTCGCCGAAGCCGACGACCGAAACGTCGCGCGGAACGGAGAGTCCGGCCTCCGCGACCGCCTTCATGGCCCCGACGGCGGAAAGATCGCTGGCGCACACGATGGCAGTAGGGGGATCCGAAGCGGCGAGCATGCGCTTGGCCACCTCGTAGCCGCAGGCCTCGACAAAGTTGTCGCCGTCCACGGGTCCCGGTTCCAGGCCGTGCTCCAGCATCGCCCGCAGGTAGCCGTGGCGGCGGTCGCCCGCGTCGATGTTGCCAGGAAGGCCCCGGATGAAGCCGATGCGCCGATGGCCTAATTCGATCAGGTGCTCGACCGCGGCGTGGGCGCCGCCCGCGTTGTCCGGAGTCACAAAGGGGACGCCGCCCCCTCCGTTGCACTGGTTGATGGCGTACACCCGGTTTCCCCGCTCGCGGAGGAGGTTCGTGTAGAGGATTTCGGGCTCACTGAGGAGAACGCAGCAGACCAAAGCGTCCTTGGCGATCAGGCCGTTCAGGATGGCCATCGAGTAGTCGTAGACGGTGAGCTCGGAACCGTACGACCGGATCTCCTGCTCGAACGCCTCCAGGATGGGCGGCAGGTAGTACGGGTCGAGCGAGGTCTTGCCCCCTTCGATCAGCATGACGAAGCGGTCTCGGCTCGACGGCGTCACCGGAGCCCTACCCTGGGTGACGAAGGTTCCCTTGCGGGCGATTCGCTCCAAGATCCCTTCCGCTACCAGGGACGAGACCGCTTGCCGGGCGGTCATGTACGCGACCCCAAACCGCTTGGCGATTACCTGCTCGGAAGGAAGCTGCTCGCCGGAAGTCCAAACGCCGCTGATGATCTCTTCCCGAAGGGTCTTGGCGACCGTGCTGTGCTTGGTGGTGGGCGCGAGTCGAGCCTCCACGGTCACTTCTAGAGGGGACGTTTTTGCCGAGCGGTGTCTCATGGTGGTTCCCGGGTGGGTAGCCGGCGGCAAAGCAACGCTGATCGAGCCGTCTGCTATAGAGCATACAATATTACTGCTCTTCCGGGTGGGGACGGCCTCACCCGGAAGGGGCCATGTCGTAGAAAAGGCGGGGCGCCTGGGACGCCCCGCCTTGACGAACGAGTGGAGGGGTTGAGCGCTAGAGTCCGGCTTTGGCGTACTCCGCGTGCCGGCGGGTGGCCTTCACGTTCGCCTCGCCCCACACCTTCTGCTGCTCCGGAGTGAGCCAATTCGGCGGGTTGAAGATGCCCGAGTTATTCATGGTGAACGCCGCGTTCAGCTTGATGCTCTTGGCGTGCCCGTCGAAGAACTGGAAGTTGCTGGTGCCGCTGCTATGGACCTGAATCGGTCCAATGGGATTATCGTCGTCCGGCAACCAACCGTCGGGGGTAGGGCCGTAGCGCATGCTGTTGTAAGTGCCTACCTCGCCGCTCTCGGTGTTAACCCCAAAGCTCATGTTGACGTAGCCGTAGCGGCACTCTCCGGTCTGCGCCAGGCTCGCGGGCTCCGAAATGGAACTAGCGGCCCGGTTCAGGAAGAACGGGGGAGCGTAGTTGGCGTCGCGCACCGCGTTCCACGGATCCTCTTGCAGGCAATAGGAGACCCAAGCGGTCGGCTCGAGCGAGAGGTTGCTGTCCTTGGCGTAGGGGTTGCTGGGGCAGCGCGACATGTCCTTGCTCTTGATGTACGGCTGGATCGCGGTGTGCCAGGTGGACGTGTTGGGCCATGTCGCCGCGTAGTAGTACGGCGGCAAGATGTACGGCTCGACGTAGGCGTCTTCGTTGTCGCTCGCGTACATCTGGTGAGCGACGCCGTACTGTTTCATGTTCGACAGGCAGCTCGTCTTCTTCGCCGCTTCTTTCGCCTGGGCGAAGACCGGGAAGAGGATAGCGGCGAGGATCGCGATGATCGCGATGACGACGAGGAGCTCGATCAAGGTGAAACCCTTCGACCGGCGTCTGACTGACCGTTCCATTTACTTGCCTCCAGAGGCGGAAAGCCTCTTGTAGTTGATTTCCACGTACTTCTTCCCTCGGCCCATCGTGATGTCGTCCAGCACCTTTTGCTCGGCCGGAGAAAGCGACGCGAAGTCCCCTCCCGACTTCAGCGCCAGCTTTTCCGCCCGCGAGTGGAGTTCCTTCGAGGTGGGGACCTGCGTGTACGAGGGCCCCGAGAAGCTTCGGAAAAGGACAAAGCCGAGGGCGGCGACGCTGACGAGCACGAGCCCCACGATCAAACCAACCGATGATTTCTCTTTCTTTGCCACCCTTAGTCTCCGAAGGCTTTGTGCGTCTGTTGCAGAACTCCCACTATCATAGGTGGGCTCACATGTAGCGACGAACCGAGTCATCTCTAGGGAACGCTTTGTCCAAGTCTGCTCAGTGTCCAGTTCAAGGAACCAGGAGAGAGGAGGATTCTTTGCGTGATCTATAGAGTACGCCAGCCATAATACAACAGAAGTCTTTCGATAACGCTGATATTTTTCAGCATGTGCCCCCGGCATCGTCTTCAGACTCGCTGTACGCTAGAGCAGGCACCGCACTCTGACCCTTGGAGTCGGAAAGCCCCGACGACAAGAATGAAAATCTGCCCTCAGCTCCTGATCCTCGTCCTTCTCGGTCTCTCGCAGTGGGCGGCGGCGCAAGACCTCTTCCGGTTGCCCCAGAAGAGCCGGTCCCGGTGGTTCAGTTTCGAGAACCCAACGGGAAAGAAGGGAGCGGCGGCGCCCACGAACAACGGGGCGAAGGGGAACGCCTGGGAGCCGATTCCGGCGGGGCAATCGAAGGTGCTCTTGCAGGCGGAGGGAGCGGGCACCATACGCCGGATCTGGTGCACGTTCCGGCCCTTTACCCAGGAGATGCTGCGGTCGTTGGTGCTGGAAGTGTACTGGGACGGGGCGACCAAGCCCGCCGTGTCGGTGCCCTTCGGCGACTTTTTCGGCCAGGGACTCTCCCTTCCCGTTGCGGGCGAAAGCGCCCTGTTCTCTAGCCCCGAGGGCCGGTCGTTCAACTGCTACATCCCGATGCCGTTCCGCAAGGGTGCCCGGATCGTGGTGCGGAACGAGGCGAAGGTGGACGTGGGCATGTTCTTCTACGAGATCAACATGACCGAGGAGGACGAACAGCCGGCTGACGCCGCCTACTTCCACGCCTACTGGCGGCGCGATCCCTACATCGAGTTAGGCAAGGACTACGAGTTGCTGCCGAAGGTCCAGGGGCGCGGCCGCTTCCTGGGCGCGACGATGGGAGTGCAGGCGCATCCCCAGTACGGCGCATCGGGCTGGTGCGAGGGGGAGGTGAAAGTGTTCCTGGACGGCGACGATAGGCTCCCGACCTTGGCCGGTACGGGCACCGAGGACTACATCGGAACTGGATGGGGAATGGACCCCTTCTTTAACCAATTCCAGGGCTGCACGGTGTCCGACCCGAAGACGATGTGCTGGGCGTTCTACCGCTGGCACATTCCTGACCCCGTGCTTTTCGACAAAGAGTGCCGCGTGGTGATCCAGGACATGGGCGGCGAGGCGACGGAGTTCGTGCGGAAGCTGGCGGCAGCGGGAGCGGAACTGGTTCCGGTGACGGCGGCCCTCGGCCCGGGCGTTCGCCGGCTGCTGACCGATAAGGACCACCCCAAGCTGAACGATCCGGACTTCCCGCTGGACGCTTGGGTCAACTTCTACCGTCGGGACGACTTCTCGTCCGTCGCCTACTTCTACCTTGACCGCCCCACCAACGGTCTCCCCGCTCTGGCCCCGGTCGAGCAGCGCACCGCGAAACTCCGCCCCCGATCATGATCGCCGACCACTTCCAATCCGCCGAGCGCGCCTTTCAACTGGGCGACCTGGACCGGGCTAGCAAGCTTTGCGCGCAGATCCTAAAGGAGTCCCCCCGTCACGCGCCCTCGACCCTGCTGAGCGGCCTTATCGAGGTTCGCCAGGGGCAGAGCGCGCAGGCCGTCCAGACCCTGAAGCGAGCCTTAGAGCTCAGTCCGAACGACTACATCGGGCTAGCCTGGCTTCAGCTCGCCCTCCGCAACGAGTCGCGGTTCCAAGAAGCGATCGAGGTCGGAGAGCGGGCGCGGGCGTTATGGCCGGACGATCCCGAGGTGTTGGTCGGGCTGAGCTACGCCTATCTGGGTAGAGGACAGATCGACAAGGCGGCGGAATGCCTGGCGCAAGCGGCGGTTCTCCAACCCCGCAACGCGGCGATCCGGCGGCGGTTGGGGGCGGCGTACGAGCTTTTGGGGCGGGACAATGACGCGGCGGAGGAGCTTCGCCGGTCGATCAAGCTTGCCCCGGGAGCTGAGGACGGCTACATCCGCCTCGGCCGTCTGCTGATCGGGCACGGCAACTTCACCCAGGTCCTGGAGCTTTGCGAGGGGGCGCTCCGGATCCTGCCCCAGTCGGCCCAAATCCACCTGCTGCTCGCGCAGGCGTACCGAGGGGTGCGGGACGACGAACTCGCCCAGCAGCACCTGCAAACGGCGGTCTCTCTGGACCCGAACATCGTGATCAGCGCAGCGATGTGGCTTCAGGAGGATGGCAAGTTCGGAGAAGCCGCCGAGCTGTTCGAGCGGTCGATCGAGCAGCGGCCTGAGCAAGGGGTGGCTTACTTTGGCCTGGTGAAGGGGCGAAAGGTGACGGCGGCGGACGAGGAGCTGCTGAACCGAATGGAGCGTAACCTGGAGATCCCGGGACTCCCTCTTGCCGAGCGGGCCGCTCTGCACTATGGCCTGGGAAAGGCCGCCAACGACCTTCGGGACTACGAGCGGGCAATGCGGCACTTCGACGAGGGGAACCGCTTGAACTACCAAATCTACATCGCAGGCAAGGGGTTCGACTCCAGTCAGCTCGAGCGCAACCGGAAGAAGATCGAGGCGATGTTCACCCAGGAGTTCCTCAGACGCCACCGATCAGTGGGTTCGGATAGCGACGTGCCGATCTTTATCGTCGGCATGATCCGGTCGGGCACGACGCTGGTAGAGCAGATCATCAGCAGCCATCGGGACGTGGGGGGCGCGGGCGAGCAACGGTTCTGGATCAACGAGATCCCTAAGGTGGTCGACCTCGACGGGGGGACTCTCGACTTCGCGATGCTGTCCGAGGTCCAGGACCGGTACCTCCAGGTTCTCCGCAGCTTCCAGCCCGACTCGCCGCGCATCACGGACAAGATGCCGATGAACTTCTACTGCGCAGGGCTGATCCACCTCGCGTACCCGAACTCGCCCATCGTCCACATCCAGCGCAATCCGGTGGACACGGCGTTGTCGATCTACATGACGGACCTTGCCCGGCCCCCGGAGTTCGCGCACAACAAGGAGAACATCGTTGCCGAGTACCGCGACTACCTTGCGATGATGCGCCACTGGCGGAAGGTCCTCCCCGCCGACCGGCTCCTGGAGGTGCGGTACGAAGACCTCATCGCGGACCAGGAGTTCTGGACCCGCCGGATGCTCGACTTCTGCGGCCTCGACTGGGATCCCCAGTGCCTCGAGTTCCACGCGAACGAGCGCCCAGTGAGCACCCCCAGCAATTGGCAGGTGCGGCAGCCGATCTACCGGTCGTCCGTCGAGCGCTGGCGCAACTACGAGCCCTGGCTCGGTGCCTTCGCGGAGCTGTTAGAGACGGAAGCTTAAACATCCGGGCCGCCTACTCGGCCCGGAGTTCTTCTGGAAGCAACTCCAAGGGGAAGTCCTGGAACGCCACCGGCCGTACGAAGCGGAGGATGGCGGCGGTGCCGACGCTAGTGGTGCGAGAGTCGGTGGTCGCCGGATAAGGGCCTCCGTGCTGCATGGCGGGGCTGACCTCCACGCCAGTGGGGAATCCATTGGCCACGACGCGCCCGGCCATGCGGACCAGGCTGGGGAGCAGGGTCCGAACCGCCTCCGTGTCGTCCGGCTCGAAGTGGACGGTGGCGGTGAGTTGGCCTTCCAGTGCGTCCGCTACCGCCCGCATCTCGTCCGCGTCCTGGCACCGTACAGCGACCGCAGAGGGGCCGAACAGCTCTTCTTGCAAAGTGGGGTGGGCCAAGAACTCCTTAGCGGAAACCGAGAAGAGAGCGGCTGCCGTTCCCTCGCCGCCGCAGTGGGCGACTAACTGGGGGTGCTCGCGCCGGGCTTGGACCCCGGCCACGTAAGCTTCGTGGATTGCCTCGTACAGCATCGTGCCGGGAGTGGCCGCTTGCAGGTGTTCGGCTACCGCCCGGAGCAGGGCTTCGAACTCGGGGCCATCCAGCCCGATGAGCACGCCAGGGTTGGTACAGAACTGGCCTACGCCCAACGTCAGGGAGTCGGCGTAGCCCTTTGCCAGCGTTTCCGCCCGAGCGGCGATGGCCCCGGGCATCGCGAACACGGGGTTAACGCTGCCCATCTCGGCAAAGACGGGGATGGGCCGCTCCCGCCGAGCGGCGAGGTCGAATAGGGCGCGGCCCCCACGGAGGGAGCCGGTAAATCCGACGGCGTAGATGTTCGGGTCGGTGACCAAGGCTTCCCCGGTTTCCCGTCCGCCCCAAACCACGCCAAAGGTGCCTTCAGGCATGCCGCAGTCGGCGACCGCGCCCAGAATCGCGTCGGCCGCCAGCCGCGACGTCTCCGGGTGCGCCGGGTGGGCCTTGACCACGACCGGGCATCCGGCGGCGAGAGCGCTGGCGGTGTCGCCGCCGGGAACGGAGAAAGCGAGGGGGAAGTTGGACGCGCCGAAAACCGCCACCGGTCCTAGAGGAACCTGGGTGCGCCGAAGATCGGGCTTCGGCAGGGGCTTGCGGTCGCGGTCCGACGGGTCGATGCGGACGTCGCGCCACGTCTCGGATCGGATCAGCTCGGCGAAAGTCCGGAGCTGCCCACAGGTGCGCCCGCGCTCGCCTTGGAGTCGCGGCAGGGGGAGGGACGTCTCCCGGTGCGCGGTCTGCAGCAGCTCATCGCCCAGCTCTTCCAAGCGTTCTGCGATGCGGTCGAGGAACCGAGCCCGGTCAGGGCCAGAGACGGCGGCGTACGCCGCCGCAGCGCGGCCCGCCGCCTTGGCTATCGCTTGGACCTCGGAAGGAGAGGAAGAGGGTTGGAGGGAGAGGGCTTCGGGCATGGCGGTTCAGCGTTCGCGGATCGGAATTGGGGTCATCATGGCACGCAGGGAAGGGTTTTGGAGGAAGCCCAACCGCTGCCTTGTGAGTTGTCCTGCTGTAACCTCGGAGCTTGCTGTCTATGGTCGCTCAGCAGACAAGACCGCTCTGACCAAGCCCTTCGGCTCATTCCTCGATGTCTGGCTCTTTCAGATCCTGTCTTGCGCCGTGGTAGACGCGAACGACGAAGACGGTGGAGCTAGCGTCGTCCACTCGGTAAACGACCCGATGCGAGTGGTAGTTAAAGGAGCGCAAGGGGAATCGGAGTTCATCGGCCTCGGAAATGAAACCAAACTTCTCCGGCATGTTCGGGAGTAGTGAGAAGATTTTCTCCCAGAGACCGGCCTGCCATCGTGCAGCCGCGGATTTCAAAGTCTGTGCGATGTACTGAGTAGCCTCCATCTATGTCGCGCTCAGCCGCTTGGGTGAGGCGAACCCTAAAAGCCATACTTCAGCTTCATTTCCGCGAATACTTCTTCGGCTGGCCGGGTTCTTCCTTCTGCGATGTCGCGTTCCCCTTCGAGGATTGCGGCGATCAATCGAGCCTTCTCGAGCTCGTTCACCATTGCCTCATAGGTCGTCGCGTCCTGGACCACCAACTCTGGGCGTCCGTTGATGGTTAGAATCTCTGGCTTTTTGGTCTCCTTGATCCGAGCGGCGTGGACTTTGGCGTTCCGCACAAAGTCGGTTAGGGGATGGATGTTGGACAATTCGATCATCGGGACTCCTCATCTTTTCAGCAGTTTTAGAGATGATAACATGCCTTCGTCTTTGAGCTTTGAGTTTTGAGCTTTGCAGGACGATTCCGTAGCACGGATCATCGCTTGCTAGCGCCAGCACTTTACAGGTGCGACGGCCGTAGCGCTGGTGCAAAGGGCAGGACAATTATCTCCGGCACATAGGAGTCCCCCGTCAGGGCTCCGCTGCAATGGAACCCACAGACCACCGGCCCCGACACACATTTAGAACCCATGACCCAGTCTCCCGCCACCCACAACGAAGATTTCAACCGACTTAGAGAGCACATCCGTCCGAAGGCGTCGGAGCTCGAGTTTGAGGGACCCCAGTGGGGGACCACGTTTCGGGCGGCGGTCGACGAGGCCGTGCGGCGTCGGATGCCGATCCTCTTTTGGGCGATGAACGGCCACCCGCTGGCCTGCACGTGAAACAACGGAGTGATCGCCAGGCGGTTCGTCTGGCCTAAGGAACAGATCCAGGATCTTCTCGCCAACTTCGTGCTGGTCGCCGACGAGGTGCACCGGCTGCAGATGGGGAGCGACGCCGAATCGTGCCTGGCCCAGAAGATCTTCGAGCAGGGGCACTTTGGGGGCCAGTCGCTGCGGACGGCCACGCGCCAGGGGATCTACGCGGCTACCGCCGATGGGCGGCTACTGGCCAGCGTTAACACGAACGATCCGGAGCGGATGGCTGAGATGCTGCGGCAGGCGCTGCGAGAGTGGGAAGCACTGTCCGAGGAGGAGCGTCGTCGTGGTCCCGACGTAGACCTGTCGGAAGTTCGACGGTCCGAGGACTGGTATCCAGAGGACGGTCTGGTTCTGCGCACGTTCTCCCGCGACTTGCCTCGGCCTCAGGCATCCGAAGATTGGCGTGGGCAAGCTTGGAACCAGGACTACGCCTGGTTTACGCGAGAAGAAGCTCGAGACTTCTTGCCCGATGGGCCAGTCGTCGGTGCGAAGGGCTCGGTTCCTAGGGAATTGGTGGAGCGACTCGCCCGGTTCAACCTCGTGGACAACGTGCGCGGTCAGGTGCCTGAGTTCGACCCGGACGATCTCCGGTGCGCTTACCTCGAGTCAGAAGTTGTCGCGAGCGATGGCACGAGCGCGACCGTTCGCTTTAGGGGGCAAACGGAGGCCGAGCAGGAAGGGACGTGGTCGGTGGAGGGTTTCCGTGACATGGAGGAGCCCAACCGCCAACGCCGGGGCGTGCGCCTGAACCTTTCCGGGCAGGGCGAGTTCGATATCGCTCAGGGACGACTCACCCGCTTTGAAATCCTGGCCACCGGCACCCGGTTCGGGGCGTCCCAGTTCAACGGTCGGCACGACGACCGGGAGGAGTCGCCCATCGGATTCCTGCTGACGTTGGCGGGCAACTCGCTCGCCGAGCGCGTCGCGCCTTCGTTCTTCTACGCCTACGGGTGGGATCGTCGCGAGTAGCCTAGCGGCCCCTTGCGATCCGAACGCTCCGGACGTCGGCCTTTAGGCAAGCCGCAAAGTCGGGAGGGTACTGCAAATCGCCAGGGCCGTTACCGAAGAAGGTCGGATGACGGTGCCAAGAGCCTGATTGGTAGAGGGTCCAATCCGCTGCTTTCACCTGAGCCGCCCGACGGCCGTAGCTCTTCCCATCGACGAAAAACTCGATGGAATCCGGAAGGGCGACGATCCGGATTTTTTGCCATTTACCGGGTGTGACGGCGGGCTCCGAGGTCGCCACCTCGCGTCCGTTACGATACTCGATCGCGAGCCGGTCGCCCTTTCTCACCAGGTCGAAGTGGAACTGGAAGTAGTAGGCAATGAGGGGACCTTCGGAGTGCGGTCGCAGGTCGAAGTCGAGCGTGTAGGGCGGCGCCATATCGAGCGCGGGGGAGGGAAGGGGCCAGGCGTAGGAGTCTCGTCCGCCGAAGCTCCAAAATTCCAGGCCGTCCTCCTGGGCGTGCTTCACGTTGAACAGCTTGCCCGCGTGACCGTTCCCTGAAGCGTCCTCGGCAAAGGCGGCATCCTCGGCGGTCCAGGAGAGGACGGCCGATGCAGCTGGGCGGTGTGGTTTCGTAGCAACCGCGTTCGGGGGTGCGGGCTGGATCTTGAAGTCGTCGAACCAGACGGTGCCAGCGCCGGCGTTGCGGAAAGTCACCATCGCTATCGGCACGTTGGCCAGAAAGTCCGCCACGATCTCCGCCTTTTGCCATCCTCGCACCTTTGGGTCTCCAAGAAGATAGATTCGAGTTTCCCCCGTGTCCGTCCGGCGGATGCCGATGGAGGGAGCCGTCTGGTCGCCTTCGCACCTAACCCAGCAAGTGATCAGGGCTCGTTCCGGCCAAGGGGACATGTAGTTGGAGATGCCTATCCCGGTGCCCGCTTCGCTTGGGCCATCGATGCGGAGGGACGATTTGTCCGATCGGCCTACCGTCTTGTCGAGCTTTCCCGCCCACAGCCTGAATTCACGGTGGGGCGATGCCAAGACCACCTCCTTGCTAAACGTCTCGGTGTGTCCGATGCCCGCCGAGTACACCGGGACCTTGCGGTCAATACCGATCGGCTCGTTGAAGATGGCGGTCTGGAACAGCCTTTCCGCCTCCGTTCTCGGTATCGCGGTGTAGATGGCCCTCGTCTCGAACGGGCCGTTCGGCGGCTGCCCCAGGGTGTACAGGACGTGCTCGTCGTACGCCCAAAAACACGTATCCAGCCGCACCTGCTTGAACTCGGGGGCGACGGGAGGAACTTGGAGGACGGGTGCGATCAGGGCCTTTCCAAACGCGACCATACGCCCGCCCTGCTGGCCGTAGTAGCCGGCCCCTGGAAAGGCATTGCTCACGTAGTGGCCGTTATGGTTGAGAGGCGTCTTCAGCACCCGGCGGCCACCAAGGTCGTACAGGAACCACTCCACAGGCGGTTCGTACGCGTCGTTGTTCAGGGTCTCGCTGTCGCCGACCGCCCCTAGAAAGGCGGGGTCGCCGTGGTCCCATTCGAGCGCCTTACTCTGGCTCGTGGTCAGCACGCGGTGGTCGTAGGTGTAGAAACCGCGAGCGTCCTTCGAGACCTGGAGATCCGAGACGCACTTGGAACTCCGATTGGCCGGATCCGAGGCCAGCACCTGGAGATGCAGGGTGCTGCCGCTCTTGAGGACCTTGTACGACTCCACTTTCGAGGGAGTGCAGGTAGCCCAGTCGGTAGCGAAATTGCCGGCGTACAGCATTGGCCGATGCCCCGACCGGAGCTTCATGTGATCGAGGCGGTTACCGGGAGCGAGCGTGAACAAGGGCTCGTTCCCGTCGAAAAACCAGATCTGGCCGTGCCATGGGACCTCGCGGAATCCCGTCGCCCAGGGGGCGCTCTCGATTTCTTGCCCTGTCGGCCTTCGGGCGGTAAATCGCACTTTCCCCTCCTTTACGCCAAGCTCCAGCCGGGGCTCACCTTTGGTAGTCCAAGCCAACAAGGGCTTGCCGTCGATGCCGAACCGCGCTTGGCCCCCGCGGGTAGTTAGCCGCAGGCGGTGATGGACTTTGGGCTTGAGCGCGCAGGCTACAACCTGCAGGATGCCCCCCTTTCGGCTCCAGAGCACGGCCTCGCCCCACTTGCTGGAGAGCCAAACCCGGTGCTCGCCTACCCGCAGGCCCGCCTCGTACCCGCCCAAGTTCCCCATGCCGGAGTACTTGGCGAAGGCAACGAGCTCTTGCCCGTCGGTTTGAGTAGCCGGCTCCTCGATGCGGAAGTCCAGCTCCGCCGCTGTGGCCTTCGCCATGGCGGGGGCCGGATGCCAATCCCACCGGCCGGTGCCCTGTACCTCGACGCCTTTGCCGACGCGAACCCAGGTGGGTGGAACTTCGGGTGCGAGGGTTAGCGTCGCAAGGCCGAGCAGGAGCAGCATGATCTATCGTACATCGCTACGCTTCCCCCACCACTCGGCCAAACCCAGCATCCGGCCAAGTCCATTTCGCCCGATGAACGATCGGTCTCATCTCTAACATCGTAGCCTGGGAGCCGCTGAACAGTTTCCGCCACCATTCGTACGAAAGCTCCTCCGGCTTGCTCCGCAAAACGGCCTGCCTGACGGCGGATGCCTGCAATGGCGTCATGCTGGCTGCGGTAGACCATTCGGCCAGTAACCGGTCAATATTCGGCGCTTCGCTCATGCTTTGACCTCCTCGGCGATTCTACGCCTTGCCTCGTAAATCAAATAGCGCACGGTCGATGCCGGTCGCCCTAGCACCTTCCCGATCTCCGCGCTCTCCATGCCCCCCAGAACGCTCATCGAAAGAGCGGTGCGCATGTCCTCTGGCAACTTCGATATCGCCTCGTCGATCACGGTTGCCGTCTCGACTAACGAGCCCAGCGGCTCAACCTTCGCAACCTCCAAGGCGGGGTCGCTCATTGGAGACTGAACGGACCCCCGGCGGCGTTCGATCCGCCGGACGTCGTTGAGCACCCTACGCGCAATGACCAGAATGTAGTAGCGCTGTTCGTCTCGCGGAATGGATCTCACGGTATCGAGGCTGCGCCAGACCCGCATGAAGGTTTCCTGCACGAGGTCTAGCGCCTGGTCGGAATGATTCGTCCTTCCTCGAAGGTACGCGTGCACCGGGGCCCGGTGAGCCTCGAACAGCGCGTCGAACGCTTCCACGTCACATGGCCGCTGGCCCATATTAGGACGCGGGTTCGGCCGGCTCCCTTCCGCATATCTCCCCCATTCGCTCGGGCGACAGCACCTGGAGAAGCGGTACAAGCGCCTTGGGTGCCTGGACCTCGCCAAAGATCACGATCTCGGGAATCTTCTCCCTCAGAAGATCGGCGCTCACACTGTCTTCGAGGATCATTTGCCCCATGACGACGTGCGGGGTGGGTCCCGGCAGGTACTGGAGATAGTCTCGCCCGAAGGATTCGTCCCCCATCACGAAACGAGCGCCGACCGGATAGTAGAACACCTGCCCGAGAAGGCTTTTGATCGCGGACGTCAGCGCGGCTTCGCTTCCACGCGGCGCCATGACCTGCCCCGCGATGTGGATCTGCTTGTAGCCGACTTGCCCAACCGGCGTCGTGATAACGACCTGTCCAGCGACGATGAGGACCGTATCGGGATCGCCCGCCGCAAGGGCTTCTCCCGTCAAGCTTGTTTGTCCGCTGATCAGGTTGTACTTTCCTTCGACCGGCACCGGCACCACCGCCCCGACGTGTTCCATCGGAATGCCAACAATGGCGGCCCCAAGCGTCTCAGGTACCAGCACAACGCCGACTTGCTCGATGCTCGTGATGGCTTGAAGGTCTTCGGGGCTGCGGGCCGCAAGCAGGTTCAGTACACCGACATGGCGCACGATTCCCTTTGGTAGGGACTCATTCAATTCACTCATCTTCTCTCCATGGTCGAAGTATCGATCCATGAAAGCAAACGCTTCCAACCGGTCTTGTGTTGGAACCTATTGATAAAGGGATTACCCAGCCATCTTTCCCTGCACCGCCCGGATCTTCTCCAGCAGCCCCTGCGGGGGTTCCTCGACCGACTCGTCGGCGGCGACCGCGCGCAACGCCCGGTTGTACGACTGGAAGGCTTCGGCAAAGCGCTCCATCGTGGTCAGCACATCTCCTCGCCGCTCAAGGACCGCGTACGAGTCCGGGCGGGCGGTAAGGCGCGTGTCGAGGACTTGCAGAGCTCTCTTCTCGTCTCCCACGAGTACGAGGGCTTCCGCTGCCGCACAGGCCTTCGCGTCCAAGAGCTTCGGCGTGAGCTCCGGCTTCCGGACCGGGCACTCGACGGTGGGCGAAGCCGCGCGGCCCTTCCACCCTTCGGGGGCCTTCGTGGTGTCGAGGACGGCGCGGAGCCGGATCTCTTTGGCCGAGGTTGACCAAGCGGAGTCCAGGACTACCCATGCGACGACGGCTGCCTCGCCCGCGCCTACGTTCACCGTGCCGTCCTTTTGGGTAACCATCCGGAGGGGGAGCTCCACAGGGACGCCGTTCTCGTCGGTCGCCTCGAGCGACACCTCGTCGGTCCACGACTTGCGCCCCGAAAGGGTGAAGGGCCCTTCGGAAAGCGACGTGATCTCGGCCACGAACGTGGCCGCCCACCCCGGCCTCAGCTCGGTCTGGCCTGCCGAGCCGTTCACCCTCAGGGTGACCTGTTGGGGCGGGTCGTCAGGAGTGGCGAGAACGGTCAGGAGGAGGAGAGGAGCAAGCATCTAGTGGTACCGGTCGTTCACGCAGATCTGGCTTTCGCAGTTGCCCTTGTCCGCATCGCCGTAGCGGATGCGGGGGCGGTGGTCGCCCGCATTGACTCCGGTCCCAGTGTTTGTTCGGCACAACTCGTAGCCGAACGCTTCGGGCAGGACGTTGGTCGAGATGTCCAGGACGTACAGCTGACCGGAGTTGAGGTAGATGCTGGAGCAGTAGTAGCGCATGACGCAGTCTTCCTGTCCACTGTGCTGCCCCTTGACGTTTCCGACGTAGACCGTCAAGCCGTCCTTCCAGACCGTCTGCCAGCGAGGGTCCGTGGGCAAGATCTCCGTGGCGGGATCCGTGTCTTCGAAGAGATGGGTCATGACGAGGCTGGAGCCGTGGGCGGAGTTACGGACGAAGTAGAGGAGGTTCCCGTTGGAGCCGAACGTGACGAAACCGGGATCGGCTTGGCCGTGGTGGTAGACGTTCAGCGTGTGGAGCACCTCGTGGCACACGACCTTCTTCAGCCGGCTGCGTCGCAGGGAAGTTTTCCCCTTCTTGAAGTCCGCCCAGCTATCCGGCCCGGTGCCGTAGGTGCCGCTGATCATCACCCACTTCGTGCCTTTGGGGGTGCTCAGGCCCTTCTTCTTGCGGCTCGGGCTGGGCATTGCCTGGGCATAGCCTAAGTCTCGAGAGTCGTACTTGACGACCACCCCGTGCTGGTCCACCACGTGGGCACCTTTGGCGCGGTTGTGGTTGACGATGCGGTCTCGCTCCCAATCTTCCGTGGCCTCGTAATTGTCGACCGGCTGGCCGAATTCGCGGGTTCGGAAGTTGCGGTGGATGCGTAGCCCGGTAAGGCCGGCGAGGTAGTCGAGGTGCATCGGCACCTCCCCCTTCATCGTGTCGCAGACCATGAGGTCCTTGGTGGTCCCGTCGCTGCGAAGGTGCTTACCGCCCTCCATGAACCCCCGGTACTCCTCGTAGTTGGTCAGCCCGTCGCCCTTGTCCCCGTCCCCTTTCGGTTTCTCCTCCACATCGTCGGCGTCTTTCTGATCGTCGATTCCCTCGGACTTCAGCCAGGCTCTCGCCGTCATCTGGTCCTTCTCCCGGTCGGGCAGAGGGATCGAGGTGATCTTCTTGTCCCACTCCAAATGGCCGGTGAGCGGTCCGGCGGGAGTCTCCGCCTTCACCTCGAGCTTAGTGCTTCCGCCGTAGTCGAAACTCGTAAGCACCGCCTTCTGCTGGGATAGCCCTGCCTTCTTGGTGGAGGCGCTCTGCCCGTCGGACTCGACCTTGAGGTCGGTGTTCTCTTTGTCCACGAACTTCAGGTCGGGGGGCGCGGGAGACTGGGGCTTGTCCGGCCAATTCATGCAGATGCCGGGCTCGGCGGAGGTTTCCTTCAGGGTGAAGGTGATTTTGCTCGCCTTCTCGGTCTCCTTCAGGGGCTTTCCGTCGCGGCGCTCGATGCGGGCGGTGATGACGGCGGTGTTGCCTGGCGCCTTCTCGTCTTTCCCCGCCTCGGGCAGCCAGTTGTGGTAGTCCTCCACGCGCACCACGAGGCGGGGCTCGTTCGAGGGGCGAAGGGTGACGCGAACGGTGCAGTCGCCCTGCTCCAGCCGCTCGAACTCGGTTAGGTCGAAGCTTTCCTTGAGCGTCACCGTTTGCTCGCCTTTGGCCGTCACCGCGTTCTTCAGGGCGCTGTAGGAGGCTTGGGTAAAGAAACGGCTGGGAATCCCTTTGCTCATGTCCCAGTTCAGCGCCCGCTCGTAGGGGAACGGAAAGGCGACGTCGTCAACGGGACCGGACCCATCGATGGGGCGCTTCTCGTGCGGCCCCTCGCCAGTCTTCGTGTAGGTGCCCTTAAACCTGCCGCCGATCTCCCCGGACTCCGGGGTCGGGATGAGCCGGTCGGTCCCAGTCGTCACGAGTTGCAGGCCGAAGCCGATGTCGCTGATGTCGGCGCGGTACGTCTCCCGGGTGCCAAAGCCGGTGACGTGCTTGGTGAATTGGCCGCTCCCAGACGTCTTGAGGGAGCCCTGGTTCTGCTCCGGCATGAAGAGGAAGCTGGAGACCTTCGCGTCAGGATCGGTCAACGATTTGACGTAGTCCCCATTGCCGTTCACCTTAGCGAACAGCATGGCCTGCGTCGTCAGGCTGAACTGAAACCGGGTGGTCACCCCCTCCTTCTCCCGGCTGAGGTAGTGACCCTCGATGGTGATATCGCACGGGATACCGCCGGTGGAATCTGGCTTAACCTTCCCGCTGCCGAGCTTGCGGGCCATGTCGTTGCCGTAGTCCATCAGGCGCTGAAGCTCGGCCGAAGTAAGCGTCTTCCCCTTCGCCTGCTTGTCCAGGATCTTCTGGATATCCGGCGGGATCTTGGGCGGGCTACCTTGGAGCGCGAACAGCGTGATGGGCAAGAGCAGGGCCAGGGCAAGGACAAGGCGGAATCGGAAGCCTCTCGTTGGGTTTGGCGTTCGAGGATGTTCTGGCAACGGGTTCACCTTGTCCTGGTGGCGTGCGCTTTTGGCTCTGGTTACGGTTCCTTTAGAAGGGCTGGAAGATGAGAATCCCGCCGCTGGCGCTCACGTAGAGGGTCCCATCGGGACCGAACGCGAATTCGCGCGGCGACTCGAGCTGGCCGGGGTTCAGTTGGTCTTCCTGCCCGGCCGGCTTCTTGCCCGCTCTCCCAAAAATGCGGACGATTCGGCCCTGAGGGTCGAAGACGGACATCCGGTCGAAGGGGTCGTAGTTGTCGACCTCCTCCTCGCCCACGTAGACCAGCCCGTTGCGGTCCACCCGGATTCCCAGCGGCGATTGCACTGCGCCGAATTTCCAGTCCGCCTTTTGCGCCACCTTGCGGCCCTTTCCGTCGGGGCCGACGGTGAGAAGGGAGGCGGTGGAGTCGGTCATCCAGAGGGCTCCGTTCGGGGCGACGTCGAAGCTGCTGATGGCGAACGGCTGGCCGCCGACGTCCTCGATGCTCTTGATGACCTTGCCGTTCTTGAGGACGAAGACGTTGGCGCCGCCGTCGCCTAGGGCGTAGAGGGTGCCGGCTTTGTCGAACCGGAGAGTCTGGACGAACTTGTCGATGCCGTTCGCCTCGCCGAGGGTGCTCTTCTTTTTGCCTTGGGGGTCGAAGACCGTGATGGTCGAGCTGCTGACGGTGGTGGTGTACACGTCGCCGGTGCGTGGGTCGACGGCACCGCCCACGCTCTGGCCCTCGACGGTGTAGGTTTCCTTCGCGTCCTTGGCCGGGTCGACCAGCAGGATCTGGGTGCCGTAGACGCCGGCCACGAGCTTGCCGCCGGGCAGGAAGTCCATGTGGTTGAAGCCACCGCCGCCGGGGGCTTCAAAGCGGTCGAGGTAGCGCAGTCCGCTGAGCACGCCGCGCACGGTGATCTGCACCGTCTCGGGAGCGATCTTGAGGCCGGATACGGAGAACGGGTGCGGACCCTCCGACTCCTTGTTCAGCAGGTCGCCGAAGAACAGGGGCGACTCGAACTGGTGCGCTTGGGCGCGGGCGAGGGTGACCTCCTTGCCGTCCTTGTCCTTGCCCTTGTAGGTCTCCGTCGCGCCGACGACGTCGAGCCGCAGGCCCTGGAGGCTGGTGCCCGCCGCGTTCTCAAGGTTCGCGCCCGCGCTCAGCGTGCCGTCGGCGTACTTGAGGTTCTGCAGTTGGAGGTTCGCGGAGCCCTTCCAGCCCTGGCCGGAGAGTTTGAAGCTCGCGGGGCCGACGGAGCCGTCCTTCTGGATGACAACTTCGAACGGGATCCCGGTCGTAACAGGGGCGACCTTGGCCCCGGCGGTAAGCAACTTGGACATCGGTCCCGAGTAGTGGAACGGGACGTCGTCGGCCATGGCGATGGCCACGAATGCAGCAAGTACCAGCATGTTGCCGCAAGTATAAATGCTGCGGTCGGATTTGGGAACCCGGGCGAGCCCGCTCCACCCGGCACCCATGTAGCCATAGGCGTTGCGTTAAGGCGTTTCCGGAGATGATGCCGCCCTATCAGGGCTGGAGGTTCGGTGGGCGCCTCGACCCAGGGCTGACGCCCTGGGCTTTGGGATGCCGCCCCTTTGGGGCTGGAAGTGGGGGTTTGGGAGCTGGATTTGCTTAAAGCAGCGCCTATGGCCAATATAGCTGCGTGCTTCAGCTCGCGCCCCTGCTCCCTTCGCTTACCATGCTGTAGTGGCTACGAGCGACCGCGCGAGCTGAAGCACGCTGCTACAGGGGGGCGCAGGTTAGAGGTTTGCTAAAGCGGGGCATCGGGTTCAGGGCTCCTCGGCGGTCTGGTACTCGAACCAATCGAAGTCGGCGGGGGCGGTGGACAGTTCGCCGTTGCCGGTCGCGTACAGGGCGATGTACACGCCGGTGAACCCGCCCGCGAGCTCGGTGGCGAGGTGACGGGCGTCCAGCTTTTCTGCCGAGCCCTCAGAACCCGCCGCGTCGCGGTAGGCGAGCCGGTAGTACTGCGGCTCCGCTTCGATCCGCAGTTCAATGGGCCCGGGAGCGACCGGCGCGTCGAGCACGACGACCGAGAGGGTGCCGACGGTGCGGCGCACCTGGACCCGCTTCTGGCCTTCAACCTGGGTCACGAACAGGTCGTGCCGGTGCCGCTCGTTCATCCGAAGGGTCACCCCCGCCTCCTCGCCGTCCCGGGCGGGCTCAAAGTCCATGAGGGTAGACGCGGAGAACTGGACGTGCTGCTGGCGACGTCCCACGAACGCGGGCGCGGCCATGTCTCCCAAGCCCACCGCCTGTCCCCAGAGTCGGAGGTGTCCGTAGCGCTCGGAAAGGGACCACGAGGCGGGGTTGGGGTTTCGCAGGAAGTTCCAGTCGAGACCGAGGGTGGGAGCGTCGAAGTCGTCCCGCAGGGGACGATCGGGCCAGGGG
>Ga0216301_1000093_pt1 | contig 23374 bp, 29 predicted proteins | sample 4hB_Boncat_minus_FD_156203 | JGI IMG/M metagenome (GOLD analysis project Ga0216301, IMG submission 156203) | Terrestrial sediment cell enrichment communities for BONCAT metagenomics from Utah, United States - 4hB_Boncat_minus | ecosystem: Environmental > Terrestrial > Deep subsurface > Rock...
GCCCATGGCTGGTGCACGGTGTAGATGGGCGCGTCCGTCTGGTGTGCTCGGGTGCCTTCCACGAGTCTGCGCTGCTTCAGCCGCCTGACCGCCCCCTGCACCGCTGATTTGGAAAGTCCGGTTTCCGTGGCCATCGTCTGCAGGCTCGCACCCACCATATCTCTCCCCTCTCCATGGGACCACCGCCAGAGCCAGAGGTAAACGATGAATGCGGAGGGCGAACGGTCGTGGCCAGCAAGGTCGCGCATCAGCACGTCCACGAGATAGGAACTGAGCGAGAGCTGCCGCGGCATGATAAATACTATAGTATTAAATACACACCTTGTCAGCCGCGGCCTTCCTACGCAGGTGGAGCGAAGGAGGCGGCCATGATCACCCACGTCAAATTCGTCAGCATACCCACGCGCGATCAGGCGCGCGCACTGCGCTTCTGGACGGAGCAGATCGGCTTCTCAGTGATGACCGATCAGCCTTTCGACGAGACGCAGCGCTGGATCGAGCTATCGATCCGCAACAGCGATACTCGCCTCGTTCTGTTCACTCCAACTGGACACGAGGAGAGGATCGGCAGCTTCTTCAACGGCGCCTTGGCATGCGATGACGTGGAGGCGACTTACCGCCAGCTTTCCGACCGTGGCGTCCCCTTCGTATCGGCACCGCAGACACAGCCTTGGGGCACATTCGCCGTCTTCACCGACCCTGATGGGAACCAGTTTGTGCTGAGCTCGCGCTAGCAAGCGGAGCGCTTGCACGCCTGCGGCGTTCGAGCGGTGTGAAGATCGCCACCTTCAACGTCAACGGAGTGAACGGGCGCCTCCCCCGCCTCCTCGAATGGCTCAAGGAATCCGCACCCAACGTAGCCTGCCTCCAGGAGCTGAAGGCGCCGCAGGAAAAATTCCCCGCGGGCGCGATCGAGAAAGCCGGATATGGCGCGATCTGGCAGGGCCAGAGCCGCTGGAACGGGGTGGCGATCCTCGCCAGGGGCTGCCAGCCTGTCGAGACCCGGCGCAGCCTCCCGGGCGAGCCCTCCGACGAGCAGGCACGCTACATCGAAGCAGCGGTCAGCGGCGTCCTCGTCGGCTGTCTTTACCTGCCCAACGGCAATCCACAGCCAGGCCCGAAGTTCGAATACAAGCTCGCCTGGTTCGAGCGGCTGATCGCCTATGCCGCCGAGCTTCTGAAGGCCGAGCTGCCGGTCGTGCTCGCCGGCGACTACAACGTCGTTCCCACCGACTTCGACATCTACAATCCGCGCTCCTGGCTGAAGGACGCCCTCCTCCAGCCCGAGAGCCGGGAAGCCTATAAGCGCCTCCTCGCCCAAGGCTGGACCGACGGGATACGCCACCTCCACCCGGACGAGCCGATATATACCTTCTGGGACTATTTCCGGAATGCCTGGGGCCGCAATGCGGGACTGCGCATCGACCACCTCCTCCTCAGCCCAGCCGCAGCCCCGCGCCTCCAAAGCGCCGGGGTCGACCGCGACGTCCGCGGCCGCGAAGGCGCGAGCGACCACGCGCCCACATGGATCGTGCTCGACAGCTGAACCGGCGCTAATATTTTCAGCGCGAGCCCCTTCCCGAGCCGCACCGGCTTCCGCTAGACGTACGAGGTTGCCGCGCGCGGCTATGCTCTTGCACGATCGGGATTTCAGATGGGCGGGGACAGGTTAGACCAGCAGCTGGAACCGGTGGCGCAGTTCATGCTGCTGATCATCGTCCTTTTGATCGTCGCGGCGATTTCAAGCTACGTGCTGATGAAGCTCGCAACCCGCCGCCGGGAGCGGCGGCACCTGAAGGTTTCGAACTCGCGCAGGATGAAGGACACCAGCATCGACCTGTTCGCCAAGGCGCCAGGGGCCGGGGCCTCGGGCTCTCGGCGTGACGGCAAGCAGCGCAGCCGGCGCAGCAGCTCCGGGACGCACACGATCGACATCCTCAAGCGGCCGGATCCGAGCGGCGCCGAGCCCGGCCCGCGCGAGTGATGCGGCCTAGCTGGTCGCGTCCCAGACAAGCAATGCAAGCGCCAGCGTGATCCACGATGCCATCAATATCCGGGCGAGCGGCGGCAGCAGGCGCGCCTCGCGCGGCCGCAGTCTCCGCCCCGAGCCGAGCCTGCGGATCGTGTAGCCCGAAAGCGCGGCAAGCAAGATTGTGATCGTCAGAAGCACCATGCTTCCGACAAGCCAGCATCAAGGGCGCCGCGCAAGCACGAAAGGCGAAGGCCCGCAGCGTGAACGTTCCGCTGCGGGCCTGCCTCCAATCACTTCTTGGCGCCGAGCTCGACCCCTTCTTCGGACCACTCCGCTTTGGTCCTGCAGACCCTGCGGCTCACCCGGGTGCCGGTGTCGGGGGTGATGTCGGCGCAATATTTCTTGGGCGCAGTTTGGGCTGCGGCAGTGCTGCGGGCTTCGGCCGCCGAAGCGGTCGCTGCGACGCCGCCAGCAGCGTCCTTGGCACTCGCCGGCTGCGCCAGAGCGAGCATGGCGAAAGCGGGCGCTGCGAGCGCGGCTGTGTTCAAAAGCTTCCTGATCATCTTCTATTCCCCTCCATCTTGGTTCGCGAGGCGCCGAAAAAGCGGGCGCTCGCGGGCAGGCTCCCTGCAGCTGTGTTACTGCACTAAGCATGCCAGACGCATCGAGGGGCGGAATATCAATGACTTAGCTGTCAATCCGAGGACGGGCAGCCGGCGTGATCGCCTGCAAAGTGGCGGATCGCGCGCAAAATCGGCGGAATCCGCGCGCCGCCTGTCCGGCTCCGTACACTGACTGTCCGATCTCGCGCGCTTTGAGAGCCAACTGGCAGCGGCATCGTCGATCGGCGCGGGGGGCTCTTTCACTCGGGCCGATTGAAGCGCATCATGCGCTTCGAAACCGATGGGGGAGACTGTCTCATGGCGAAGCTTTTTCTTGCTGTGCTGATCGCTGTCGGGACAGCAGGTGCCCAGGCCCAATCGCCCCCCGGCGCGGGCCTCCAGCCGAGCACCGATTCAGCGGAGCGTAGGCAGGCTTTGCGGAAGCTGTCGACCTGCCTCGCTGAATCGCGTCCGCGATGGGCGCGGCAGACGCTCTCTCACCCCTATCTCAGCCAAGCCCAGGCTACCGCCGCGGCAGAAGCATTGAGCGGGCGCGACAACTGCATCGGAAAGGAAGATGCAGAGATCACGTTCCGAACGTCGGTTATGGTCGGGAGTCTCGCTGAACATTTCGTGCGTCCCCACATTAAGGGCGGCGATGTCCGTCGACTGGGAAGGATCCTGAACAGCCTGCCGCCGCTCAATAGCTCAGAGGACTTCGCCCTTTGCGTGGCAGTGCGCGATCTCGGCGCAGCCGGTGATCTCGTCCTGAGTGAGCCAGGCTCCACCCTCGAAAGTGAGGCAGCCGCACGGCTTGCGAACCACGTAAGGCCCTGCACCAATGAAGGCGAGCAGCTGACGGTTGAGCTACAATCGCTGCGCGCCCTGGTGTCCGTCGCACTGTACCGAGCTCTGAAGACTCCGCTCTAGCGATACGAATGACGGCGGCGGAGGCCATTCGGCATGTGCCCAGTCACATCCGCAATCTTAGCGCGGTGTGCCCCCCGATAGCGTCCCATTTGCCGCACCGTCTCGGGCTGATCCGCTTAGCTGTCCCTTCTCGAGAAAGATGCGGGCATTCTCAGCATCCTTATCCCAGTCGGCTTGTGTGCGGCAGGAGCGGGCACTGAGGCGCGTTCCACTTGCGACAAGATTGCGGCAGACTCGCCGACTGGTATCCTTTGCGCTGCTCTTGGCCTGCTCCACCCCAGCGGCCGCAGAGTTGTCGCCGGCCTGCACGGCTTGGGCAGGGCCGGTTGTTAGAACCGCCAAACCCACCACCCAACGGAAAATAGACGACGCACCCATTTCAAGCCTCCTACCGCCCCGCCGTTCGGCATCCGCATTGATCGTATAGTAGGTTGACAGCAAAGGCGACCCTCGATCGAGACGCGTCGCGAGCAGGCGGCTGATGGTGCCCAGGAGAGGACTCGAACCTCCACGCCCTTGCGAGCGCCAGCACCTGAAGCTGGTGCGTCTACCAATTCCGCCACCTGGGCACGGGGTAGGCGGCGCGCTTAGCGGGGCTGAAGCGCGCTTGTCAATGAAGAGCCGAGCGGGCAATGGGGGCGCGATTTAGCGAGGGCGATGTTGATGCCAGACAGAATGGACCGGCTGGTCACCTTGTTCGGCGGCGGCGGCTTTGTCGGTCGCTATGTCGCTCAGCATCTTTACAAAATCGGCGCACGGGTGCGGATCGCCCAGACGGAGCCGCGCAGGGCCTTCTTCCTCAAGCCGCTCGGCAATCTCGGCCAAACCCAGTTCGCCGCGGTGGACATCCGCAATCCTGACCAGGTCCGCTTGGCCGTCAAGAACAGCGACGCAGTCGTGAACCTCGTCGGAGTGCTCAAGGGCGACTTCCAGGGTCTCCACGTGGACGGCGCGCGCAACGTCGCGGAGGCCTGCGCTGCGGAGGGCGTGCCTTCGCTCGTCCACATCTCCGCGATCGGCGCCGATCCGGAGAGCGAGTCGGCCTACGGCCGCACCAAGGGTGAGGGCGAAGCGGCGGTCCGCGCCGCTTTTGCGCGGGCTACCATCATGCGCCCGTCGGTTGTGTTCGGCCGAGAAGACAATTTCATCAACCGCTTCGCCGGCCTTGCCCGGGTCCTCCCGGTGCTGCCTGTCATCCGCGGGCCGGTGAAGTTCCAACCGGTCTTTGCGGCGGACGTCGGCAAGGCGGTCTCGGCCGCAGCGCTCGATCCTCGCACTCACGGCGGCAAGACTTATGAGCTCGGCGGTCCCCAGGTGCTGACGATGCGGGAGCTGATGGAGTGGGTGTGCAAATCGACCGGCCGCAACCGCACGCTCGTCGATGTGCCCGATTCGGTCGCCAGGATGCTCGCGCGCGCCTTCGGCTGGGCGCCCGGAGCGCCGATCACCTGGGACCAGTGGCTGATGCTCCAGCACGACAATATCGCCTCCGCCGGCGCCGATGGGTTCGCCAATTTCGGCATCATGCCGACGCCGCTCAGCGCGGTCTCCGAAGGCTGGCTCACCGCCTACCGCCGGCGCGGCCGCTTCGCCGCCAAGCAGCCTTATTGACCTCCCTCCCGCCGTGGCGGGACCTTGATCGAGAACAATGGAAGCCTCCCTCCTCACCATCGTCCTGCTCGGCATCGTCGAGGGACTGACCGAATATCTTCCGGTCTCCTCGACCGGCCATTTGATCCTCGCGACCGAGCTGCTCGGCTTTCCCGCCGAGCAATGGGCGCTGTTCAACATCGCCATCCAGCCGGGAGCGATCCTTGCGATCCTCGTCCTCTACTGGCGTACCTTCCGCGACGTGCTGGCGGGTCTCGTCCGCCGTGAGGCCGCTTCGATCGCGTTCGTCCGCAACCTTCTCGTTGCGTTCCTCCCGGCCGCCGTCATCGGCCTCATCTTCAACGATCCGATCGAGGCTTTGCTCGAAAACGCGGTCGTCGTCGCCTGGGCGCTGATCCTCGGCGGTGTCGCAATCCTGGTCGTCGAACGCTACGCCCGCCCCGTCGAGGCCGGCGGCGTGTCGGGCGTAAGCCTGCGCCAATCCATCGGCGTCGGGCTGGTCCAGTGCCTGGCGATGATCCCGGGCGTGAGCCGCTCGGGCGCCACGATCCTTGGTGCGATGAGCCTCGGCGTCGACCGCAAGACTGCGGCGGAGTTCAGCTTCTTCCTCGCCATCCCGACCCTGACGGGCGCGACCGTTCTTCAGCTCGCCAAGCATCGCGACGAGATCACGCCAGACCTCGTCGGCACGATCGGCATCGGTGCGCTCGTCTCCTTCGTCGTCGCGCTCGTCGTGGTGAAGGCGTTCGTTGGAATCGTCACCCGCTACGGGTTCGCGCCTTTCGCCTGGTACCGGATTGTCGCCGGCACGATCGCTCTCATCTGGCTCATGGCCCGCTAGTGGCAGCGTTCAGCGAACGCTCATCCAGATGGCGTTACGCGGAAACCCGACTCGAGTCGGGCGCGTTTTTGCCCGGGCTCGATGTCGCTTGTAGGAGGCCCGCTATGCGTAAACTGATCCTCGGCCTGAGCGTGCTTGCCCTTGCAGCGCCCGCCGCTCACGCCCAGTCGTCGCGCAGCTTCCCGAGGGAGATGGACGAGGAGATCGACCGCAGCCTGCCCCACCCGGCCGATGTCGCGGGCGCCGCCGGCATGATCGGCCAGGCCGCGGAAGCGATCCTCGACGTTCCGGTGGGCGGCATCGTCCGTGCCATCGATCCCACCCGGCGGGTGCACCCGGACGAGACGATTGCCGACGTCGCCGGCCGCCGCGACCCCTATGTCCGCGAGCGCATCCGCGACTCGGTCGACGACCTGGCGCTCGGGATGGGCGACATGGTCGCTCAGGTGGCGATCATCGCGCCGGAGCTTCGCCGCTCGCTCGCTGGGCTGGAACGCAATCTCGAGCGCGCGCTCCGCGACGCTCCCCGCGGCCGCGACTATGACCGCGACTATGATCGCCGCTACGACCGCGACGACGAATATTTACCGCCGCTAAAAGGCCGCTGACGCGCGCTTAACCGGTGGACGCCGCCCGCCGCGCCGATTAGTCGCGGCCCCATGTGGCAGCTCTACCAATTCCCGCTCTGTCCCTTCTCCCGCAAGGTCCGGCTGATGCTGAGCGAGAAGGGGGTCGCGCATGAGCTGGTGCGCGAGTCTCCCTGGCTAAGGCGCGACGAGTTCGTCGACATGAACCCCGCCGGGCAGACGCCCGTGTTGGTCGAGCCCGCCCGCGGGATCGTCCTCATCGATTCCACCGCCATTTGCGAATATTTTGAGGAGACGGTCGAAAAGTCGCCGATGATCCCGGGCACCGCAGTCAACCGCGCGGAAGTCAGGCGGCTCGTCTCCTGGTTCGACGAGAAGCTCTACGGCGAGGTGGTCGCGCCTTTGCTCGAGGAGCGGATGAGGAAGCGCATCGTCAGCCGCGATCCTCCCGACACCAAAGTGCTTCGCGAAGCGATGAAGGTCGCCAACGGCCACCTCGACTACATCGACTATCTGCTCGACCATCGCCGCTGGCTCGCTGGCCCAGTGCTGAGCCTCGTCGATCTCACCGCCGCCGCCCATCTTTCCGTTGCCGATTACCTCGGCGGCCTGGACTGGCGCGGCCACAAGCAGACGACGGACTGGTATGCGGTGATGAAATCGCGGCCCAGCTTCCGCCCGCTGCTGGGCGAGCGGATGGAGGTGATCGCGCCGCCGCCGCACTACGACAAAGTCGATTTCTTCTAGACCATTGGAGACCGCATGCGCACCCTGATCGCCGCTTTCGCTCTCGCCTCCGTTTCCGCACCGGCGCTTGCGGTTGACCCCTCGACGGTCAACCGGATCGCGGATCAGGGCTTCAACCACAGCGAAGTCATCGACACCGCCGCCTACCTCACCGACCGGATCGGCCCACGCCTCTCCAATTCGCCGGGCATGCGCACCGCCGAACGCTGGACTCAGGAGAGGTTCCGCCAGTGGGGCCTCCGCAACGTCCGCGCAGAGCCGTTCGACTTCGGGCGCGGCTGGTGGATCGAATCCGCCTCGGTGCGGATGACGGAGCCGCGGCCGGTCATGCTACGCTCGATCCCCGTCGCCTGGACTCCGGCGACGAACGGGGCGCTGACCGCCCCGATCGTCGTCGCGCCGATGCGCAAGGAACGCGATTTCGCCGACTGGCGGGGCAAGCTCGCGGGCAAGATCGTGCTCGTCAGCTTCCCGGATGAGCCCAAGGACGCGACGGAGGCGCCGTTCAAGCGCCTCACCGACGCCGAGATCAAGAAGCTCGACGAGTTCGAGCAGCCCACCTACGACGCCGACCCGCTGAAGGCCAGGATCGAAAGCCGCGGCTTTGCAGCAAAGCTCGATGCATTCCTCAAAGCCGAAGGCGCGCTCGCCTGGGCGCGCATGTCCCGCCGCGACTACGGCCTCGTCCACGGCGAGGGCTATGGCCACCGCGTTGGCCAGACCCCGGCGCTCCCCGGAGTCGAGCTCTCCGCGGAGGATTACCGCCGCCTCGCGCGCCTGGCGAAGGTGGGGCCGGTTACCCTCCAGATCGACAGCCGCGTCCACTTCGACGACAGCGACCGCAACGGCTACAACATCCTAGCCGAAATACCCGGCACCGACCCGAAAGCGGGTTACGTCATGGCCGGCGCGCATCTCGACAGCTGGGTGGGCGGGGACGGCGCGGTCGACAATGCGGCTGGAAGCGCAGTCGTCATGGAGGCCGCGCGGATTCTCTCCCGTCTCGGCGTGAGGCCGAAGCGGACCATCCGGTTCGCGCTCTGGGGCGCCGAGGAGCAGGGCCTTTTCGGCTCCTACTCCTACGTCCAGAAACATGTCGCAACACGGCCCGAGAACCCGGACCCCGCCACCGCAATCCTCGGCGCTCGGGCTCGCACCGTCATGTACCCGATCACGCCGCAGCCGGGCTTCCGCGACCTCGCCGCCTACTTCAACATCGACAACGGCTCCGGCAAGATCCGCGGCATCCACGCCGAGCGCAACTTCGCCGCAGTGCCGCTGCTGAAGGAATGGCTGGCGCCGTTCGCAAGCATGGGCGCTTCCACCGTCGCCATTCAGACCACCGGCGCCACCGACCATGTCGGGATGGCCGAGATCGGGCTTCCCGCCTTCCAGTTCATCCAGGACCCGCTCGACTACGGCAGCCGAGCCCACCATTCGAGCGCCGACACGTTCGACCGGCTTCGCGCCGAGGACCTCCGCCAGGCCGCCGTCATCATGGCGAGCCTGCTCCTATCGGCGGCGGACAGCGACAAGCCGATCCCCCGCGCCGTGCTCCCGACGCAGCCGCGGCCGACCAACCCGTTCGAATATGAGGACCCCGCGAAGAAATAGGCCTCAGCGCGCGCGCTTCGCCGTTACGAAATAGTCGAGCGACTTGTTCTCGGAGAGGGTGAAGCCCCGCAGCGGATCGTAAGCGAGGCCGGTGACGTCCGTCACCTCGAGCCCCGCATCTTCCAGCACCGTGCAAAGCTCCTCGGGCGTCAGGAACTTCTGCCAGTCGTGCGTCCCCCTCGGTATTCGCCCCAGACCCTCGGCCAGGACGATCATCAGCAGCCGCGAGGTGGCGGTCCGGTTCGGCGTCGAAAGGATTAGAAGGCCATTGTCGGCGAGCGCGTCGGCCAGGCCGTGGGCGAAGGCCCGAGTGTCAGTGACATGTTCGATCACCTCCAGCGAGGTGATGAGATCGTACCGGCCCTCCAGCAGCTCGACGCCTCCCGCCTGATAGTTGATGGCGAGCCCCTGCCCGTCGGCATGGAGCCGAGCCGCCGCGATAGTCTCGGGCGCGGCGTCGACACCCGTCACCTCCGCCCCCAGCCGGGCCAGCGGCTCGGCGAGGAGGCCCGCGCCGCAGCCGACGTCGGCCGCCCGCTTGCCGCTCAAGGGCCGCCGCTCGCACTCGTCGCCGCCCCAATGCTGGTCGATCCGGTCGCGTATATAGCCCAGCCGCACCGGGTTCAGCCGGTGAAGCATCGCCGACGAGCCTTTGGGGTCCCACCAGTCCGCCGCCATCCGGCCGAAATGCTCGGCTTCCCTCGGATCGATGGTCGGATGAGGGGGGTGGGGCTCGCTTGCATGTGCCATGGCGCCTCCCTATCAGGGCCGCGCCTCCATTCCCAGCCGGACTCCAAGCGACGAAAATGGCCCGCATCGTGATGAAATTCGGCGGCACTTCGATGGCCGGCATCGAGCGCATCCGCCATGTCGCGAGCCTCGTCAGGCGCGAGGCCGAAGCTGGGAATGAAGTCGCCGTCGTCGTCTCGGCCATGGCCGGCGAGACGGACCGACTCGTCCACCTCTGCCGCGAAGCCGCCTCGCTTTACGACCCGCGCGAATATGACGTGGTGGTGGCGAGCGGCGAGCAGGTGACGAGCGGCCTTCTCGCCATCACGCTTCAGGGCATGGGCCTCAACGCCCGCTCCTATATGGGCTGGCAGCTCCCGATCCGCACGACGACAGCGCATTCGGCCGCGCTTATCGACCATATCGAAGTGGACGTGCTGGAGCGCGTCTTCGACGCGGGCGGCATCGCCGTAATTCCGGGGTTCCAGGGCGTTTCCGACCGGGGCGACGTTGCGACGCTCGGCCGCGGCGGCTCCGACACCTCGGCGGTCGCGCTTGCAGCCGCGATGAAGGCCGATCGCTGCGACATCTACACGGACGTCGACGGCGTCTACACGACCGACCCGCGCATCGTGCCGCGTGCAAGGAAGCTCCCCGTCATCACCTACGAGGAGATGCTGGAGCTCGCCAGCGTCGGCGCCAAGGTGCTCCAGACCCGCTCGGTCGGGCTGGCGATGCGCCACAATTTGCCGATCAAGGTGCTCTCGTCCTTCGACGACCGGCCCGGCACGCTCGTCATCGGCGACGAACAGCTCGAGGATTACGACATGGAACGGCAGCTCATCACCGGCATCGCACACGACAAGAACGAAGCGATGATCACGCTTACCGGGCTTCCCGACCGGCCGGGCACGGTCGCCGCGATCTTCACTCCGCTCGCCGAAGCCAGCGTCAACGTCGACATGATCGTCCAGAGCGTCCACGACACTGGCGGCAAGAGCGTCGTCACCTTCACGGTCCCCACCGCCTCGCTGGCCCAGAGCGTCGATACGCTCCGCAAGGTGAAGGAGAGCCTGCACTTCGACGACATCATCACCGACACGGATGTCGTGAAGGTCAGCGCCGTCGGCGTCGGAATGCGCAGCAATCCCGGCGTTGCCGCGCAGATGTTCCGCGCCCTCGCCGATCGCGGCATCAACATCATGGCGATCACCACCTCGGAGATTAAAGTCTCGGTGTTGATCCCCGAGGAATATACCGAGCTCGCCGTCCGGGTCCTCCACACCGCTTACGGCCTCGACGACGCGGGGACCGCGGCATGATCGCCGTCTACGTGGTCCCGGCGCAGGCCGGGACCCCAGCGGGTGAAATGCGCCTGCGTTCTTCACCCCATGAGACCCCGGCCCGCGCCGGGATGACGGAGTTGCCATGAACGACACCACGACCAGCGCCTCCGTCGGCCACGACCGCCTGAAGCGGCTGATGAAGCGCGGCACCGACTTTTTCGGCTGCGAGGTCGCGATCATGGGCGGCGCGATGAGCTGGATCTCGGAGCGCCACCTCGTCTCCGCAATCTCCAATGCCGGCGGCTTCGGAGTCATCGCCAGCGGCGCAATGCCGCCCGAACTGCTCGACAACGAGATCGCCGAAACGACGAAGCGCACGGACCGGCCGTTCGGGGTTAACCTCATCACCATGCACCCGCAGCTCCCCGAGCTCATCGACGTTTGCGGCAAGCACGGCGTCAGCCACATCGTTCTGGCGGGCGGCCTCCCCCCGCCCGGCGCGCTCGATCGAGTGAAGGGAATGGGCGCCAAGCTCATCTGCTTCGCGCCCGCGCTCGCGCTTGCGAAGAAGCTGATCCGCTCCGGCGCTGATGCCCTCGTCATCGAAGGCATGGAGGCCGGCGGGCATATCGGCCCGGTCTCGACCTCGGTGCTCGCGCAAGAGATTCTTCCGGAAGTCGCCACGGAAGTACCGGTTTTCGTCGCCGGCGGCATCGGCCGCGGCGGGCTCATCGCCGGCTTCCTCGAAATGGGCGCTTCCGGGGTGCAGATCGGCACCCGCTTCGTCTGCGCGCACGAATGCATCGCCCACCCCAATTTCAAGAAAGCCTTCATCCGCGCCTCCGCGCGCGACGCCATTCCCAGCGTGCAGATCGATCCGCGGCTTCCCGTCATCCCGGTGCGCGCTCTGAAGAACCGCGAGATGGAGAATTTCTCCGCCAAGCAGCGCGAAGTCGCGCAGCGGCTCGATCAGGGGGAGATCGAGATGGCCGAGGCCCAGCTCCAGATCGAGCATTACTGGGCCGGCGCTCTCCGCCGGGCGGTGATAGACGGCGACGTCGAGAGCGGCTCGGTGATGGCCGGGCAATCCGTCGGCATGGTCAAGAAGGAAGAGCCGGTCGCCGACATCATCGCGACCTTGGTGGACGAAGCCGCCCATGCGCTGGAGCGCCGCTCCGCCTGACGCTACGGCCTCTTCGGCTGCCGCAATTTCCTTGTGGCTCCTGCCGCTCGGTCTCTGTTAGGCAGATCGGCGATGCCGTTCGCCTCAGCCACTTCCGCACGCGAGATCCTGACCGGCCTTCACGATGTGATGGCCTCGAAGGCGAACGCGCAGTCGAAGCTCAACCAGGTCGTCAAGATCATCGCCGAAGCGATGGAGAGCGAGGTCTGCTCGATCTACCTGCTTCGCGACGGCCTCCTTGAGCTGTTCGCGACTGTCGGCCTCAACCAGAGTGCCGTCCACGTCACCAAGCTCGCCATGGGGGAAGGTCTCGTCGGCACGATCGCACGCGAGGTCGCCGTGCTCAACCTCGCCGAAGCGACAAACCACCCTGAGTTCGCCTACCGGCCGGAAACCGGGGAGGAGCTTTATCACAGCTTCGCCGGCGTCCCGATCGTGCGGAGGGAGCGGGCGATCGGAGTCCTTTGCGTCCAGCATGCGGACCCGCGCGCTTATGAGGATGTCGAGATCGAGGCGCTGCAGACGGTGGCGATGGTGCTTTCCGAGCTGATCGCCCATGCCGGCCTGGCCGACAAAGCGAGCACCGCCTCCTCGACCGCGCGCGACGCGGGCATGTGTCGCCTGACAGGCCTCAAGCTCGTCACCGGAATGGCGCGCGGGCATGCCGTCTACCACCAGCCCCGCATCCTGATCGAGCATACTGTCGCCGAGGACACCGAAGCCGAGCGCCACCGCGTCTATTCCGCCTTCCGCAAGATGCGCGAGCAGATCGACCACATGGCGAACCTCGCCGAATTCGGCACGCTCGGCGAGCATCAGGAAATCCTCCAGACCTACAAGATGTTCGCCTATGACGAGGGCTGGTCGAGGCGGATAAACGAGGCGATCGACAGCGGCCTCACGGCGGAGGCCGCGATCGAGCGCGTCCAGCAGCGCACCCGGATGCGCATGCGCGAGATCTCGGACCCGCTGCTCCAGGAGCGGATGCACGATCTCGACGACCTCGCCAACCGACTGCTCCGTATCGTCTCCGGCCAGCTCGGCACCGCGGCGCAGACAGGCTTGCCCCACGACGCGATCCTGATCGCCCGCAACCTCGGCCCCGCCGAGCTGCTCGAATATGACCGGCGCAAGCTCAAAGGCGTCATCCTCGAGGAAGGCTCGCTCACCGCCCACGTGACGATTGTCGCGCGGGCGATGGGCGTTCCGGTGCTCGGGCGGGTGCGGAACGTCCGCCAGGTGATCGGCGACGGGGACGAGATCCTGCTCGACGTCGGCGACGGCGCGGCGTTCGTTCGGCCGACGCCCGCAATCGAGGATTCGTTCGAAGCCAAGCTGATCGTGACCCAGAAGCGGCGCGCGGAGTTCGCGGCGCTGAGGGAGCTTCCGCCGGTTACCAGCGACGGCACCCGAATCCGGGTGATGGTGAATGCCGGGCTCCAGGACGACGTCGCGGCCGTGAACCTGATGGGCGCGGACGGCATCGGCCTGTTCCGCACCGAATTCCAGTTCCTCGTCTCCGCCACGCTCCCGCGGCGTGAGAGCCAGCAGCGGCTCTACAAGTCCGTGCTGGATGCCGCCGGCGACAAGCCCGTCATCTTCCGGACCGTGGACATCGGCGGCGACAAGGCTCTCCCTTATCTCCGCACCGGCGATCATGACGAGGAAAACCCCGCAATGGGCTGGCGCGCGCTCCGCCTCGCCCTCGACCGCGACACGCTGATGAAGGCTCAGGCGCGGGCGCTCCTGGAAGCCGCCGCCGGCCGCGAGCTCAACGTCATGTTCCCGATGGTGTCCGAGCCATGGGAGTTCGACGAGGCCAAGGCGCTTGTCGAAGAGCAGCGCCGTTGGCTGTCGGAGCGCAAGAAAATGCTTCCCTCCGCGGTCCGCTATGGCGCGATGCTCGAAGTGCCCTCACTCGCCGAGACGCTCGACATCCTGCTTCCCAAAGTCGACTTCCTGTCGATCGGAACCAACGACCTCACCCAGTTCCTATTCGCGGCCGACCGAGCCAATCCCAGACTTGCCGAGCGCTACGACTGGCTCTCGCCCGCCATCCTCCGCTTTCTCCGCCGGATCGTCCGGGCCGCCGACGAGCACAAGGTGCCGGTCGCGGTCTGCGGTGAAATGGGTGGGCGAACGCTGGAGGCGATGGCGCTGATCGGCATCGGCATCGAGCGCCTCTCGATCACGCCCGTCGCCGTCGGGCCCATCAAGGCGATGATCCGCTCGCTCGACCGCTCCCAGCTCCTCCCCGTGATGGAAGCCCTCCTCCATCGCCCGCCGGCCGACATGCGGGAAGCTCTCAGCGGCTGGGCGGACGAGAACGGAGTTGCGATCGGCTGAGCCGCGCGCGCGTCGGCCCAGGCCCGGCGGAGCGGCTCAGGTTGACATTGCGCGCCCGCTCCTGTGACATGAAGTGAAGCAACAGCCGCGGGACACATAGCTTAGATGGTCGATGGACTTCACGACGTTCTCGCAGCCAATCCCGTCGGCGATCGGCTTCGCGCGGCGCGCGAGGCCAAGGGCATGACCCTCGACGACGTGGCTCGGATGACTCGCGTTCCGACCCGCCATCTCCAGCATATCGAGCGCGGAGAATGGGATTCGCTCCCCGCAATCACCTACAGCGTCGGCTTCGCCCGATCCTATGCGAAGGCGGTCGGGCTGAACGGAAGCGAGATCGGCTCCGAGCTTCGCGCGCAGCTGGGCGGCGGGCAAAGCAACCTGTCCGCTTCGTCCTACGAGCCGGCTGACCCGGCCCGAGTGCCTCCAAGGACGCTCGCGATTGTCGTCGCCGTGATGGCGGCGCTCCTGATCGCCGGCTATTTCATCTGGCGGAACGACGCGCTTGGAGCCACAGATCCTCAGGCCGACGCCGCCGCTCTTGAGACGCCGATCGGCATGGAGGAGGCGCCCGCTCCTACCGCCGCTCCAGCCCCGGGACAGGCGCGCGCCGCCGCAGCCGGCGGACCGGTGGTCCTCACCGCCATCGACGACGTCTGGATCAGCGTCGGCCGGCCGGGATCGCCCTCGCTTTACCAGAACACGCTGAAGCGCGGCGACCGCTACCAGGTGCCGGCAGACGCCGTGGGCGCGCAGCTCCGCGTCGGCCGGCCCGAGGCGCTCGCCGTCGCCGTCGGCCAAACGACAATCCCGCAGCTCGGGCCCGCCGGACGCCCGCTCGGCAATGTCAGCCTCGCGCCGGCCGAGCTCCTGGCGCGCGCGCAGGGTGGACAGGCCCCGGCCGCACAAAGGTAAATTTCCGGATGGAACCCGCGCCGGAAGCCGGGTAGACTGCCCACCTTGTCCGTGGGGGATTAGTATGCGTTTCCATCTTCTTACCGTCATTTTGCTTGCCGGATCGGCCGCTCCGCTGCTTGCTCAGCCGCAGCCGGTCGAGCGCCGCATAAACAAGCTCGAGCAGGAAATGCGCGCCGTGCAGCGCAAGGTGTTTCCGGGCGGCGCGGGGGCATATGTCGATCCCGAGATCCGCCCTGCTTTGCCGAGCGAAGCGCCGTCCGGCGTCCCCTCGGGAAGCGCGGTCGCCGACCTCAACGCGCGGGTCGACGCGCTCGAGGCTCAGCTCGCCTCCCTCACCGGCCAGATCGAGCAGAGCGGCTTCCGTGTCCGGCAGCTCGAAGAAGCGCTCAACCGCTTTCGCGGCGAGGCCGACGCCCGTTTCGCGGGATTGGAAAAGGCGCCCGAGCCCGCGCCCGCCGCGGTTGACGTCCCGCTCGCCCAGGCCGCTCCGCCGACGCCCGGCCCCGCGCAGGCGAGCACGCCGAGCGGCGATCCGGGCGAAGCCGCCTATCTCGTCGGCTTCCGCCTTTGGGAGCAGGGCAAGTTCGCCGATGCCCAGGCGGCCCTGGAGGACATGGCGAAGAAATATCCGAAGCATAAGCGCGCAAGCTACGCTCGGAACCTCGCCGGCCGAGCGACACTCGATCAGGGCAAGCCCGCCGCCGCCGCGAAGATTTTCCTCAACAACTATCAGACCAACCCCAAGGGCGAGCGCGCGGCCGACAGCCTCCTGTTCCTCGGCGAGGCTTTGGTGAAGCTCGGCAAGCCGGTCGAAGCGTGCCAGGTCTATGCGGAGCTCCAGGACGTCTACGGCCCCAATATGCGCGACTTCATACGCCAACGCCTCCCCAAGGCCCGCGCCGAAGCCAAGTGCACGAGCTGAGGCTTCCCAGGAAGGCCGGAACGGGGGCTGCGGACGGCGCGTTCCCGCCGCAAAAGGAGACCGGAATGAGGAAATTCGCACTGATCGCGGCGCTCGGCGCCACCTCGCTCAGCCTTGCCGCCTGCGGCGCTGCACAGACGTCCAAGGGCGAAAGCACCGACGCTGCCGGGATGGGCAGCGCAACCGAGTCGGATGCGGTTGCGACCGGCGCGGGCGCGAACGGCGCCACCGATGCCGGGGCCGCGAACGTCACTACTGACGCAAACACTCAGTAGATCGCCCAGAGGCGCGAGCTGAGCGCCGCCCTCACGGAAAGCTTCGCCGCGCGCTCGAACATTCTTCGGCTCCGCCTCCTCGCGAAGCCCGCGGGCTAGCCCGCGCCTCTAGAAGAGGATCGCCACGATGATGATGAGGAGGATCAGCCCGCCGATGCCGATATACATTTGGCTACTCCTTTCAAAACGGGGATAGGGAACCAACGGACCTGCGCCCGCTCCGTTCCGTCGGCGCTCCTGCGGCCCCTAGTGCCGGACCGGCCGCAACTGCGCTAAGGAAGGCAGATGCTGCCCCCGCCCCAGCCCGTCGCCCGCTTCCGCCGGGACTTCGAAGCGCTCGGGCCTGTGCCGGATCGGATCGGCGTCGCAGTCTCGGGCGGGCCGGACAGCCTTGCCCTCCTCCTCCTCGCCGCAGCCGTTTATCCTGGCCGCATCGCTGCCGTGACCGTGGACCACAAGCTACGCCCGGAAAGCACCCTCGAGGCGCTTCACGTCGAGGATATTTGCGCCCGCATCGGCTGCCCGCATTCGATCCTTGAAGTCGCCGTCCCCGATGGTCCCGGCGGACTTCAGGCCGAGGCGCGCGCGGTGCGCTATTCGGCGTTGGGGCGCTGGGTGGAAGCGGAAGGCCTCAGCCATGTCGCCACCGCCCATCATGCCGACGATCAGGCCGAGACGGTGCTGATGCGGCTTCAGCGCGGGTCCGGCCTTTCCGGGCTCCAGGGCATCCGGCCGCTCCGCCGCGAAGGATCGATGCTGGTCGTCCGGCCGCTTCTCGGCTGGACCAAGGCGGAGCTGGTCCACATCGTTTCCGAGGCGGCAGTCGCTTTCGTCGAGGATCCGTCGAACGGCGATCGGCGCTTCGACCGCGCGGAGATGCGCCGTTTTCTCTCCGGGAACCCCCAGTTCCAGCCGCACCGCATCGCCCGGTCGGCCTCGGCGCTGGGTGAGGCGGACGCGGCCATTGCCTGGGCGGCCGATCGGCTGTGGGAGGAACGGTGCACCCGCCGGGAGGACGAACTGCTGATCGACGCCTCCGGTCTCCCCCGCGAGCTCGGCCGGCGCCTCCTCAGCCGCGCAATCGGTGAGCTGCGCCGCCGCCACGGGCTTGAGCCTCCCTGGACCGGCGCCGAAGACGTCGAGGGCCTTCTCTCCGCGCTAGAGGCCGGCGACACGGCCACACGCGCCGGCATCCTCGCCACCGGCGGCTCCGTCTGGCGGCTCCGCCTCGCCCCGCCGCGCCGGCAGGCGTAGCGGACGCCGCTCGCCGCTACCGGAAAAGCCGCTCCGGCCGAACCTGCTCCGGCTCGACGCCCAGCTCGGAAAGCCCTGCGGGCCAGGCGGTGCCCATGATCAAGGCCTCGGCGGCGTCTGCCATTGCCGGCGCGGTCTGCAGGCCGTAGCCGCCCTGCCCCGCCAGCCAGAAAAAGCCCGGCGCATCGGGCGCGAAGCCTGCGGTCGGCACCCGATCCGACGCGAAGGTCCGCAGCCCTGCCCAGCGGTGGGCGATCCGCTGCACGGGCAACGCCGTATATTGCTCCAGCCGATAGGCCGCGAGCGCGATGTCATACTCTTCAGGCGTGGCATCGCACGCCTCGCAGTCGATCTCGTCCACGGGCGAGGCCATCAGCCGCCCCGCCTCCGGCAGCATGTAGAATTCGTCGGCCGCGGTCTTCACGAACGGCCAGTCTCGCACGTCATGCCCGGCCGGAGCGTGGACGACGATGATCGTCCGGCGCTTGGGCTGGAGGCCGAGTGGCCGAACGCCCGCCATTGCCGCGAGGCCGTCGGCCCAGGCGCCGGCCGCGTTCACAAGCACGGGCGCGGTCCAGCTTTCCCCCTTTTCGGTCTCGACCTGCCAGTCGGAGCCCGAGCGCTTCACCGATGCCACGCGCCGGCCTGTCAGCGTCTCGCCGCCCCCCGAGCGCACCGCACGCCCATAGCCTTGCAGCAGAGCGTCGGAATCGAGCCTGAGGCCGCCGCGGTCGATCACGCCCGCAACGAGCGCGCCTTCCCCGATCTTCAGGATCGGGCAAAGCGCCAGCATCTCCGCTTCGCCGGCAGCCTCGGTCGTATCGGTGAAAAGCTTCATCTCCGCATGGAGCGCATTCAGGGTAGGAAGCATCTCCTCGCTCGCCACGAACAAAGCCGGCGTCCGCTTCGAAAGCGGCCCCGAGGCAAATCCTTCAGGCGGCTGCTGAAAAAACGCCCGGCTGTAGGACGTAAGGCCCCTCACCGCGCGGTTGCCGATGCCGTAATGAGCGAAGGTCGCGCTCCTCCCGGAGCTGTGATAGCCCATCCCTTCCTCGGCCTCGAGCACGACCACCCGGCCATGCGCGGCAAGCCGGGCCGCCGCAGACAGGCCGGCTATGCCGCCGCCGATGACGATGAAGTCCGTTGTGCTCATGCGGCGGCGATGTCGCGGCCCGCCGCCGATGCGTCAAGGCTCAGGGCGACTTGCCGTTGGCGTCCTCGCGCTTCTTGTTGGAGCCCTTGCTCTTCTTCTCGCCGGCAATGGCGTTGCCGTGAACGCCCTTCGCCCGCTGATGCTCGTCGAGCGTGGGATTGCCACTATTGTTGCTGCTCTTTCCGCCGCCGCTGTTGCTGCGCATCTCTTTCTCCTTTGTGCGCGCGTCAACGAAAGGAAATGCGAAGCGTTGCGGGCTCGCGGATGGGCCTTCCGCTTCCTATCTCGCTAAAATGTCACGCCGCCTCGCTTTGCCGCTCGTCGCACTCCTCGCCGGCTGCTCTCCGCTCAAGACGTTCAACACGCTCGTCCCGAAGGACAGCGGCGGGATCGTCCTCGCCCGCGACGAGGCGTTCGCACCAGGCGAGCGGCAGAAGCTCGACCTCTATGGGCCCCGCAGTCGCGCCGCGGGCAAGCTTCCAGTCATCGTCTTCTTCTACGGCGGCTCGTGGAACAGCGGCGTCAAGGAAGGCTACGCCTTTGCCGGCCGCGCCCTTGCGGCCCAGGGCTTCGTCGTCGCGGTCCCGGACTACCGGCTGGTCCCGGAGGTCCGCTTTCCAGCCTTCATCGAGGATGGCGCGGCGGCGGTGAAATGGGTCCGGGCGAACGCCGCCCGGTTCGGCGGCGACCCGGACCGGATCGTCCTCGCTGGCCATTCGGCGGGCGCCTACAATGCGGCGATGCTCGCGTTCGATCCGCGCTGGCTCGGCGAGGACCGCCTGGCGGTCCGCGGCTTCGCGGGCCTGGCGGGGCCTTACGATTTCCTGCCGCTCGATGGGCCGATCACCCGGGCTGCCTTCGGCGGAGCTTCGGACCTCAAGGCGACGCAGCCCGTCAGCTTCGCAAGCCCGGAGGATCCGCCCGCTTTGCTGCTGGTGGCGGCCGAGGACCGCCTGGTTTATCCGCGCAACAGCCGCCGCCTCGCCGAAGCCTTCCAAAGCCACGGCGTGCCGGCGGAGGTGAAGACCTATCCGGGCGTCGGCCATATCGGCATCATGTCGGCTTTCGCCAAGCCGCTCCGCGGCAAGGCGCCGGTGCTTCGCGACGTGGCTGAGTTCGCCCGCCGGGTGACTGCCGCGCAGCGGCCGGAACGCTAGCCGCCGCCGCTTGTTCGAAGGCCGAGCAGCCAAGGAAGAGACGATGAGCGAGAACGGCGACAATCCCGAAGAACGCGCCTTTACCGGCGACCCGGATCACCCGCCCGAAGATGCCGACCAGCCGGCCGAGGAGAATCGGGAGCTCCTCGACGAGCCCAGGGACAAAAGACCCGGCGATGAATCCGGCGGCGATGGCCCCGGAACGACGCTCCCCGGCTACGGCTGAGCGGCACAACCGAATATTGTGGATAAATAAGCGCTCCTCGAAGCAGCCGCGGAAATCCGGGACCGTTTCGGACCCGCTGTTGCGCGGAAGCGACACAATTACCGCGCCGCCTCTCCTCAGGCACTATTCGGTTGCGGCCGGACTCGAACTTTGATTCAATTCTGAATGGGGAGCGGGGACATGGTTAAGCGCATGGTAACTGTTTTGCGCGCATGATCTCCGCGAAGGGCAGAGGAGTGGGATCATGGCAACGAACACGAGGCTGGCGGACGGGGCGCTGACTCTGATCGAAATGAAAGAGTTCGCCGGTTTCTCCAAGGGCACGCAGCGCTACATCCGCCGCTCGCTCGACGTGGGGCTCAGCCGCCGCGACGCGATGAAGCGCTGGTCGCGCGACGTGGGCGAAGCAGCCAGCATCCGCGCCCAGGCCCGCGTCTATCAGCGGCTCGACCATGTCCGCACCAACGTGCCCGACGATAGCGGCCTCGAGGCGATGGAGCCGATGATGGGCTCGCTGGTCGCGATGACGGCCTTCGACCTGGGCCAGGACCGGCTACCGGACTTCGCCTCCTACCGCTTCCTTTACGAGCGGCTGATCGGCGCTTCGGTCCGCCCCTGGCTGCCCGGCGCCTTCTGCGCAGCCGCCGCTCTTCCGCACCTCCACCCGGAAAGGCGCCGGACGCTCCTCCAGTCGATCAGTGAAGCGGCCGCGACCGCTCCCGGCTGGTCGAACCGCGAGCCGGCCTTCTTCCCCGAGTGGGTCGACAAGATCGACATCACCGTCGCCCAATAACCTCTTCCAGCCCCGGCCTCGGCCGGGGCTTTTCATTGCGGCTTCTCGACTACGGCCCCAACGGCCGCGATACGCTCGACCTCGGCATAAGCCGGCTTTTCCAGCTCCTCCCCGTAAATGTCCGGATCGATCTCGCGGTAGCGAATGCTGCAGCCTCTCCTGCCCATCTCCCGCTCCAGCGCCTCGCGAAGCGCGTCCCGCCCCTCCACGATCGCCGACCCGGTGTAGAGGAGCAGCCTTCCGCCCGGGCTCAGCCGCTCGGCCGCCGCAACCCCCCAGTCGAGCGACATCCGGCCGCCATGCATGTCTCCGCCGTCGCGGTAGGTGCGGCTTTCCTCGTCCACCATGAAAGGGGGATTGGCGATGACCGCGTCGAAGGCGCCCCCGACGGCGTCCAGCGAGCCCTCCACGATTTCGACCTCAACCCCAGCATGCCGCGCATTGATCCTGGCGAGCCGGAGCGCCCCGGGGTTGATGTCGCACAAGGTGATGCGGGCGTTGGGAACCAGCGGCGCCGCGGCGATCGACCCGCCGCCGGGACCCGCGCCGAGATCCACCATCCGCTTCACGCCTGGAATGCGCCCGAGCTCGGCTCGAACGAAATCCGCGAAGCGATAGGTATCCGGGCTGAAGAAGACGGCGTCTCGATCCTGGGTCGGATAGGCCGAGTGGATGATCGACTGGCCGTGGATGCGCGCCACTCGGACGCCGCTCCTCAAGAGCTCACCTTGCCGCTCCAGCACGCCCGCTTCGTCCAGCAGCGACATCATCGCGGCAGGCAGAAAATCCGGCGCAAAAGGCAGGCTCCAGCCGAAGACGTCACGCAAAGTCGCGGCTTTTTGCTTGTTTTGGCGGGTCACCACGAGGGCATGTGTGGCGTTAGTCACTGCCGTGAAATCATATCCCGCACGCTCCAGGAGCTGCAGGAGTTCGAGAAGCGCGGGCTCGGCCTGTTCAGTCAGATGCAAATTTCTGGGTCCTTTGTGGCGGGTTTGCGGCGGAGAACCAATCGCCTGTCCATCCGTTCAATCGGCTCAACCGAAAAGGAGACAGCATGTTCACACGCACCGCGTCAGCGCGTTACCAGGGTATGGGGAAAGACGGCCGCGGCTGGGTCTCCACCCAGTCCGGTGTTCTCGCCGATCAGGCCTACGGCTTTGGTACCCGTTTCGGGGAGGAGCCCGGCACGAACCCGGAAGAGCTGGTCGCGGCTGCCCATGCCGCCTGCTTCACCATGGCGCTCGCCTTCGCACTCGCGAAGGAGGGCTTCAACGAGGGCACGCTCGAGACGACGGCGCGCGTGAAGCTCGAAAAGGAAGGAGACGGCTTCCGTGTCTCACGCTCCGATCTTACGCTTGAAGGCAATGTCCCCGGCATAGATGCGGAACGCTTCGCGGCCCTGGCCGAGGGGGCGAAGGCGAACTGCCCGATCTCCAAGCTGCTCAACGCGGAAATGAACCTGGATCAGAAGCTCTCGAGCTAAAGTTAAATGCCATATTTAATCAAGTGATGGCTGCGGCTTTGGTGAGCAGCGGCAACGCGTTGTTGTTTTAGGTTCATGAAACTAGTGTAAGGACGTCAGCGTTGATTGTTTAAGTTACCCAAGAGAAGGACCAAGGGTCATGCGTAAACTCACTCTCGCTCTTGCCGCCGCGACGATGGCAATGCCGGTCGCAGTGCCGGCTCCCGCTTTTGCTCACGACAATGGCTACTATCAGGGCCGCACCTGGGTCGGCGCCGATGGCCGCACGCGCTGCCGCCGGAAGAACGGTACGGTAGGCCTCGTCGTTGGCGGCGCCGCCGGCGCGCTTGTCGGCCGCGCGATCGACAGCCGCGGCAACCGCACCACCGGCACGGTCCTCGGCGCCGCCGCCGGCGCCTTGCTTGGCCGCGAAGTCCAGAAGAGCCGCGGCTTCCGCTGCCGCTAAGAACCCCTGCCGGAGGTTCTCCGGCGAGTATGCTTAAGACCAGAAGCGGGGCGCTGAACTCAGCGCCCCGCCGTCTGTTTGCCCTCCCGAAAAGAACGCGCGCCGCTTTCGAGCAGCGCGGGGAGGTCCGAATCCTGCGGGCGCACGATCCCGTCGAGTTCGGGCGCTACCGGGGAGGCAGGCCGCTTTTGGCCTCAGCTCCCGCCGCCGCCTTCGCCGCCGCCGCTGGAGCCACCGCTCGAGCCGCCAGAGCTTCCGCTCTTGCGCTTAGAGCCCGCCTTCGAGCCCGCAGCCTTAGCC
>Ga0216301_1000094_pt1 | contig 23371 bp, 18 predicted proteins | sample 4hB_Boncat_minus_FD_156203 | JGI IMG/M metagenome (GOLD analysis project Ga0216301, IMG submission 156203) | Terrestrial sediment cell enrichment communities for BONCAT metagenomics from Utah, United States - 4hB_Boncat_minus | ecosystem: Environmental > Terrestrial > Deep subsurface > Rock...
GGCAATGACCGCGAGGTTTTCACGCGGGTTGCGGGTTTCGACCCTGAGATTCATCCCATCTCCTCCGAACTGGCGGTGTTAATCTGCTACACGAGGCTGAAAGATCCGACAGCGCGGGCTGAGGCGGCAGACCAGCCGGATATCGCCAGCCGGCTATGCTCCGAGCGAGGCGTCCTCGCCCTCGGCGAGATCGCTTAGTGCGGCGCCTTCTCCGTCCCCGTTCTCCGACGAGGCTCCCAACCGCGACGTCACCGCGTCCCGCGTGGAAGCTGCTACTTCATCGACCTTGGCGCGCAGCGAGTCCATCGAATCCTTCAGCTTCAGGATGGCGTCGTCCGCCGAGCCCCGAATCTGCGCCCGCGTCTCCGTTCCCGGCTGCGGCGCGAGCAGCAATGCTGCTAACGCGCCCACCAGCATTCCGACACCGACGCCGGCCAGCAAGCTGACCAGGCCGTCGTTCCCTTCTCGCCCGTCGTTACTCACGGTTCACCCTCCAGTGAGCCACATTGATGAATACCCCTTCGCAGGAGCCTTCTAACCCGCAATCACGCCGCCACCCAGCACTTCGTCCCCCTGGTAACAAACCAATGACTGCCCCGGCGTCACCGCTCGGACCGGCGTTTCGAACACCGCGTGGAGAGTGGTGCGGCCTTCCTGGCGGGAGACCGTGAGGGCGGCTGGCTGGTCGGCCATATTATAGCGTATCTTCGCAGTAACAGCCATTGAACCTCTCGCCTGGTTGTCTTCGAGGTCCAGCCCGATCAAGTTCCCGTCTTCCGCCGTCACCTCGCGGCGCTGGAGGTCGGGGTGATCGGCGGGCGCCACGGTAAGAGAGCGGCTATCCGGGTCGATGTGGGTGACGTAGAGCGGCGCGGGCGACGTCACGCCCAGGCGCTTGCGCTGCCCGATGGTGAAATGCGCGATTCCGGGATGCCTCCCGAGCACCTCTCCTTCCGGAGTGCGGATCTCGCCGGGAAGGGTGGTGTCGGGGGCCAGAATCTGGAGGAGAGCGGGGTAGTCGTTGTTGGGGACGAAGCACGTCTCCTGGCTGTCCGGTTTTCCGGCCGTCGGCAGCCGCAGCTCCGCCGCCAGCTCGCGGACTCGGGCCTTGGTCAACTCGCCCAGCGGAAAAAGGGTGTGGGAAAGCTGCTCCTGCGAGAGCCGGTACAGCGCGTAGGACTGGTCTTTCCGCGCGTCGAGTCCCCGCAGCAGGAGCCAGCGGCGTCGCGCCTCGTCGTGGCGGATGCGCGCGTAATGGCCGGTCGCCACGCGGTGGGCCCCCAGCGCGTGGGCGCGGTCGAGGAGGGCCCGAAACTTGATGAACTCGTTGCAGCGGACGCAGGGGTTCGGGGTCCGGCCCCGCTGGTACTCCGAGACGTAGTTCCGGATGATGGTGTCGTAGAAGACGTCCTTGAAATCCAGGGTGTAGTGCCGGATGCCCAGCCGGGCGCACACCCGCCGCGCGTCTTCGGCCGCGGACAGGCCGCAGCAGCTATCGGAGTAGTTCATGTCCACGCCGGGCGGCGACCACACCAGCATGGTCGCTCCCACCACGTCGAAGCCCTGCTCCAGCAGCAGCGCCGCCGTGAGCGACGAGTCTACCCCGCCCGACATCCCCACCACCACGCGCTCGCCCATCCTGCACCCCTTGCATCACCGCCAGCCGGCGTTCCGTGCCTATCTTACTCGGGAGTGGGCAGGCGGGGAAGGCCCGGCGCGGCGCGTGCCCGGCAGCGGCGGAGAGCGCCGTTAACGCCCGCCGAAACCAGGAAGCGGGACCACCTGGAACTGCGCGGGGTCCCAACCCAGGCGCTCGCGTGTGGACGCCACGTAGTCCCATTCCCGGCGGCCCCGGCTCGCGTCTTGGGACAGGCTCACCTGCGAGCGTTCGGCCGCCATCGCCACGGCCTGCGGAACATCCAGAATCTTCAGCACGTTGAGGAAGATGGGGCCTTCCCGATGAGAGACGGATAGGTTGGTCAGTGCCAGCGAGGTAATGTTTGGCTCGAACAGCGATGCGTAGAGCGCAACGCCGGCCATCTCGTCGCTTCCGTGCAGCGACAGCGGGGTCGTCCGGAGACCCTCCACCGCCCGCAGCGTCTGGATGGCGCGCCGAACGTCCCACACGCGCATGCCGTCCACCGTCTGCCCCAGCAATGCGAAGCGGCGCCGGATGTGGGCGGCTTCCCGCTCGTCTTGCGCCCACGCCGTCGGCCCAATCCCACGCGGCGCCAGGATCACGGTTCTCGTGTTCCCGACCGGCGCCGCGAGCGTCCCCGGCTCCTGCGGCGCTTCGAGTACGGAAGTCTCGCCCTTGAGCTCGTCGGGGAATTCTGCCCGCATCACCGCGAGCCACCGCGACCATTCCTGCTCTCCAAGCACCCGGAGGCCGGCGCGGGGCGGCTTGTCCTGATCCTCAGGCTCCAACACGTAGAGGCGGAGGCGGACATGCTCCTGGCTGGTGAAGTCGAAGGCGCGCAGGCGCATCCCGTTCTTCCGCGCCGAGAACACCTTCTTCAAGTTCAGGTCCGGAGCTGCGGCCGGCCACCCGCCGAACGATTTCTCCCGGAGCCCCGTCAGCCAGCCGTCGCGCAGCCGCTTCCACTCGTCGGCCGACTGCGCCACCGGAGGCGGGCCGGCCGCCGGTACGAAGTTTTCCTGAATGCGCGTGTTCTGCTGATCGGTAGGGTTCTGCTCGAAGACGCGCAGGGCTTCCGGCGGGAAGAACGGGACCGCTGTCTTTTCCACCTGCCCGGTATCACCCTTCAAGAAGCGGTTGAACCAGCGAAAAACCGGAACCTGGAGATCCTGGGTGTCCTTGTGGGGTCCTTCGGTGATGAGCAGCCCCAGCTTGTCGGCGGCGCCGTAAAGCTGGTAGATCCTGCGGGCTTGCGCGTGGACCCGCCCCACGCCTTCCAGCGGGAAGATCGTGTCTTTATCGGTGTTGGTGATCAACAGCGGGCGCGGCGCGACCATCGCGGCAAGCTGGCCGTAGTCCCAGCGGTAGGTGTTCACCTGGTACATGCAGTCGCAGTGACCCTCCACCACGCCGTCCACCACGTGGTTCTCCAGATCGGTGACGCCCGCCACCGGCGCCGCCGCCTGGATGCGCTCGTCCAGGGCCGCCGCCCACCAGCTATACGCGCCGCCGCCGGACCGCCCGGTGACGCCGAAGCGGCTCTTGTCCACCTCCGGCCGTGTCTCCAGATAGTCGAGCGCGCGGATGCAGTTCCACGCCTCGACTCCGGCCGGCGTGTAGCCCCGCGAGTGCCACCACCACATCGTCTCGCGGAACGTGCCGTGGTGGAGTCCCTCGATCTCGCCGAGCTGGAGCGTGTCGAGGATCAGGCAGACGTAGCCGTTCCGCGCGAACCACGCCGGGTGGTGCTGGTAGTGGACCTTGGAGCCGTAGCTTACCCCATCCTTCTTGACGTTCCCGTGGCCGCACACGTAGAGGATCGTAGGCGCCGGTCCCTTCCGGTTCTTCGGGAGGTAGAGGTTGCCGGTGACGTAGAGCCCCGGCCGGGACTGGAACTGGACCTTCTCGACGGTGAACTCCGGATGGTCCACCGTTCCCGTCACCTTTGCCTGGAGCGGCGTGCGGACGGGCTGCGGCCAGAGGCCCAGCATCTCGAGGAGCTGGCGGCGGGATTCGTCCCGGCGGGAGGTCCAGTCCGCCAGCGTCTTCACCTCGGCCAGCGAGCGCGACGCGATTGCCCGCGTCTCGGCCCGGAAGTACTCCGCCAGCATCCGGTCGCCGCGCGTCGTGTCGAGCGCCGGCGCAGCCCCGGACACACGCACGCTGAGGAGCAGAAGTAAGGCAAGCGCCAAGGCGGGGCAGAGTTTCAAGGCGAACCTCCCGGGCGCCCAGCTGCGCGCCCTCTCGATTAGCTGGGGTCGGCGGTCGCGCTCCTCCAGCCGTCGAGCCGGACGGAGATCTCCGCCTCGTGTCCGTTCTCGGTGGGCTGGTAGTAGGGGCCGCTGGCGGCGCCGTCCGGAATGTACTGCTGCGGGACGTAGTTTCCGGGGTAGTCGTGCGCGTACTTGTAGCCCTGGCCGTGACCGAGCTGTCGCGCGCCGCGATAGTGGGAGTCGCGCAGGTGCAGCGGAACCGGCCCCTGGGGCCGCGATTTCAGGTCGGCCTGCACCTTGCCGATAGCGCTCACCACCGCGTTGCTCTTCGACGCCGTCGCAATGTAGATCGCGGCTTCCGTCATGGGAATCTGCGCCTCGGGCAGGCCGATGAAGTCGAGCGCCTGCGCCGCCGCCATCGCCACCACCAGAGCGTTCGGGTCGGCGAGGCCGACGTCCTCCGCCGCATGGATCACCATTCGCCGGCAGATGAACCGGGGGTCCTCGCCGGCCGCCAGCATCCGGTGCAGCCAGTAGATGGCGCCGTCTGGGTCCGAGCCGCGCATGCTCTTGATGAACGCGGAGATGACGTCGTAGTGCTGGTCGCCGTCCTTGTCGTAGGCCAGCGCCCGGCGCTGCGTCGCCTCCTCCGCCAGGGGCAGGCTCACCAGCCGTCGTCCCTCCGCATCGGGCGGGGCGGCAAGCACCGCGGTTTCCAGCGCGTTCAGGGCGTTGCGCGCGTCGCCGCTGGCGAAGAGGACCAGGTGCGCTTCCGCGTCGGGTGAAAGCTCTGCGGAGAACCGCCCCAGGCCGCGCTCGGCGTCGGTGAGGGCGCGGTGCAGCAGGTCGCGCACGTCCGCGTCGGTGAGCGCCTCGAAGCGGAAGATGCGCGCTCGGGACAGCAGCGGCGTGTTCACCTCGAAGTAGGGGTTCTCCGTGGTCGCGCCGATCAGGACGATCGTCCCGTCTTCCACGTGCGGCAGGAAGGCGTCTTGCTGGGCCTTGTTGAAGCGGTGGATCTCATCGACAAACAGGATGGTGCGCCGGCCCGTCGCCTGCCGCCGCTGGCGCGCCGCCTCGATGGCCTTCCGCACCTCGCCCACGCCCGAGGTCACCGCGCTGAACGTCTCGAAGTGGGCGCGGGTGTGCCGCGCGATCAGCATCGCGAGGGTGCTCTTGCCGCAGCCGGGCGGCCCCCAGAAGACGGCCGACGTCAATTGGTCCTGCTCGATGCCGCGCCGCAGCAGAGCGCCCGGCCCCGCGACGTGGCTCTGGCCGATGAACTCGTCGAGGGTGCGCGGGCGCATCCGGGCGGCGAGAGGCGCGCTGGGGTCTACCCCGCCCGTGGCGGCAGGCGGAGCCCCGGCGAGATCGTCTTCAAAGAGGCTGCCGCTGGGCATGAGGATGCAAGAAGGAGGAGCAATCCCGGGCGCCGAGACGTTGTAGAGCCGTCTCGCGCCCGTGATTGCTCCTCCGTAGAGATCGGGTGAGAACCTGCTTTGGGAGGCGAGAGCGAGCGAAGAGCGGTCAGGCTAGGCAGGTCAGCCCGTTCAATCTCGACAGCATGATTGGGCTCGCTGACCTAACGACGTCTGGCCGCTCTGCAGCCGCTCGCAGCCAGAATGAGGTTCTCACCCGGCCTCTTAAGAAGAGCCCCGCAGTGCCGTGTGTCCTTAAGCTTTTGAACCCGTGGTGACACGGGTGGAGTCCGCGTCCGGCTAGCTCGCGATTCCGGCTCCTGCCCGCCTACACGGGCGATCAACACCGGCTGCCACTTGCCGCCGAAGAATTGGGACTCCGGGAATGTGAGTGTTGGCTCAAAGCCTCAGATGACATCACGCACACCGCAGGGGTGCGATGCAGAGAATATACCACCCGCCGGGGTGCGAAGCAACATCTTCGGCCTCGTCCCGGCGCCTTTTAAGCCGGCTACCGCCGGGCCGCCGTCGCTCCGGCCGGTTGGAAGTACGCCGCCGGAGCCGTGCTGAAATACGGGCCGATTCCGGTGGCCCGGCTCACGGACACCTGCTGCAGGTCCATGCTCCACAGCTTCCCTGCCTGGCCCGCCGGCACGGCGACGCGCAGCGGGTAGCTGTAGCGCTTCGTATCCTCGAAGTCCACGAACTTCGCCAGGACGGCGGCCACGTTGCCATCCGGATCGTAGACGACGCAGCCCTTGAAGCCTTCCTTCTCCGCCTCGAGCTGGAGATCGACCGCCGTCGCGCCTTCCGCAACCCGGAAGTAGACGCGCGGCGTCAGCGCCTCCAGGTTCTTCCAGTCCGGCGCGTGGAACACCCGCCGCGTTTCCTGCTCGGTGATGAGGTCCCAGGCCCGCGTCGATTCGCTGGCGAACTCCACGCGGTAGGGACCGCCGGGCTTGAGGCTGAGCCGTCCGTACTGGACCGGCTCGCCGCTCGCCGGCAGATCCAGCGCCGCCACCTGGGTTCCGGCCGCGTTCCGCACGCGCACGGTCGCCTGCGACAGGCCGACGTGGCGCAGGAACACCAGGTCCACCGGCTTACGGGTGGCGGTGGCCTGGAGGTAGAGCGTTCCGCTGGCGGCCCGGTAGTGGTGCCGGTGCATGCCGTCCTCCACCGGCCCCGTGGACGGGATCTTCCACTCCGCCGGGCAGGAGAGCCCGAGCGTCTCCACGCTCGGCAGGAACCGCGTGGTGAAGATCGTCATCCCGCCGATGTCGAACGGCCGCCAGGCCATCGTCGTTTCGTAGGTGCGCTGGCAGGTCATCCGCACCTCGGGATCGCCCGTGCGGGTGTAGAGCCACGCCAGGCCCTCCAGCGTGCGCCCCGCGTATTCGGGATAGAAGCCGTGCAGCCGCGTCACAATGCGCTGGATGCTGTCGGCGATCCGCTCGTCGCCGGTGACCTCGTAGTACTTCACGAATCCGGAGAGCGTGATCCCGTAGAAGAAGCTGATGCGGTTGTCGTAGCGGATGGAGAAGCGCCCGAGGTTGTCCTGCCCGGCCAGCAGCCGGTCGACGTTCGCCTTCATGGCCTGGAGGTAGCGGTCGTCCCAGGTCGCCTCGTAGATGCCAGTGAGGGCGTAGAGACTCCAGCCGATCTGCCGCTCGTTACCCTGCGACCTGGGGTTCGACACGACCTTGATGAGCCAATCGCCCAGGATCTTCGCGTTCTCCAGCCCCTCGGGGTCGCCCGTCAGCCAGGTGGAGGCCACCAGCCCCCGGAGGAACACGTGGCCCAGCTCCGCCTCCGTAGTGGTGTGGCGCGGGCTATGCTTCCACTGCGGCCCGGCGTCGTGCTTCATGTCGATGTCGCCGCCGTGGCGCGCCTGCACGATGCCGGTGTCGAGGTACTTCCGCGCCCCCGTTCGGGCGAACTGCATGAAGAAGTTGTACGAGACGTCGTACTCCAGGTCCTGGAAGGAGTTGATCCCCTTATACGGGCCGCCAAAGTAGTTGTCGCCGAAGTGGCGCATGCCGTAGGGCCGCTCGCGCACCATCAGGTCGGCCGCCGCCTCCACTTCGGTTTCATACTGCGGGTAGCGGGAGAGACTGTATGGCGCCAGGACTCCCAGCCCGCGCGAGGCGCAGTACCAGTCCGCCGGCGCCACGCCGAACCGCGGCTGCTGGAAGGCCGTCAACTCGAGCTGCCGGCGCGGGCCTTCGGCCCCTGCCGATAGTAGCAGCTCGTGCGTCTTCGAGAGCCCCTGGTCAGCGTCGAAGGCGGTCTTCCCCGTCCACAGCGCGACCGTAACGCCGTCCTCCTCCCGTCGGAGCGCCTTGGGGAACTGCTCCCAGAAGTGCTTTACCGCGACCAGCAGCGCCTGCTTTCGGCCGAACCCCAGCCACCCCTTCGCGCGGGTCCCGGTGACCGTGGTCGGAACGCCGCCGTTCGGCTGCAGTGAGTAGGACGTGTCGGAGAGCTGTTCCAGCCGTGCGCCTGGCCCGCCGGAGAGGGTTCCCCGATCCCCGCCAAACTCTACGTGGTCTTCAGGGAGCGCTGTCTTGAAGTGGAGCGTGTACTCGTTCACCATCAGCATCGGTCGGGGGCTCAGGTGGGTGAAGGTGTGGACCAGGTTCACCGACGGCGAACCCGCGCGGGTGTCCACCCGGCACCGGTACCGCACCACCGGCTTCCCTTCCGTGTCCACCAGCCAGCCCTCCACTCGCACGCGCGCCCGCAGCGGACCCCGGTCCTCGACCGTCACCCGGCTCGGCGGCTGGACCCGCAGCGGCACGGCGCCGCCCTTCTCCTCGGAGGCGCTGACCCGGTCTTCGGGTCCCTCCACGCGCCCCGCGGGACCTTCAAGCGAGAGCCAGCGGGTGTCCGCCTTTCGGATGTGGAGCACGGCGGTCCCGGTCTTGATCGTCACGCCGGCTGCCGACTCGTCGACGCTGAGCGCCTGGCGGGGGAGGGGAGCGGCGCCCCCGCCATTCCACCGGAGCGACAGCTTTTCCGCGCCCGTCTGCACGTCGAGGAGGGCCCAGCGGATGCTGCCGTCACGCCATGTAGCCAGTGGCCGCGCCTGGAGCGCCGTGCCCGTGCGTAGCGCTTCGGTGTCGCGCAGCACCCCTTCGGGGAACGGAACGCCGAACGTGGCGACGCCCGTCCCGCCGCTCGGCGAGCCGCCGGAGAGGAGGATGGGGACGCCGCCCCGGTAGCGGGCGGCGACCTCTTGCGGCGTCTCTACTTTCGGCGGGACCGGCTTCTCCCGCGCGGCGGGCGGCTGCACCGAAGGCGCCACCCGCAGCGGCCCGTCGGCGTCCCGCACGCACCGGAAGCCGACGCCGTCATACCGCCCGAAGGGCTGGATGCGGCCCCGGATGGAGAGCCGCTTGCCGTTTAGCGGCGGATAGAAGTCGATGGAGCCGCCGCCGCGCACCACCCGGTACTTCTCGCCATAGGCTACGTAAGGCGCCGGATTTCCGGGATAGGGTTGGTACCAGTCCGCCGTCCACTCCCACGCGTTGCCTAGCATGTCCAGCGCCCCATACGGGCTGGCGCCGGTCGGGTAGGTCCCCACCGCCTGGAGCGGGCGGTCGCCCTCCTTTTCGTCCATGTTCGCGCGCCCGGGCGCCCACGCGCCGCCCCACGGCAGGTTGCGGCCGTCCGCCCCCCGCGCCGCCTTTTCCCACTCGGCCTCGGTGGGCAGCCGTTTGCCGGCCCACCGGGCGTAGGCGTTGGCGTCGTACCAGGAGACGTTGACGACGGGCTGCTGGAGCCGCTTCTCCGGAGCTACGCCGTTCGGCCAGTCGGGCGGCGCAGGATGCCCCGCGCTCTTCACGAACTCCGCGTATTGCGCCACCGTCACCTCGTGGCGGTCGACGTAGAACGCCGGCAGCGTCACCTGCCGCATGGGCGCTTCGTCCGGGTTCCCATCGGCGGCGCCCTGGGTGAAGGGCCCAGCCGCGACCAGCGCCATCCCCGCCGGGGGAGCGGCGGTTTGGGCGCGCGCCGCTGCAGCCAGGAGCACGGCCGAAACAAAGAGGGACGCGACAGACAGAGAGCGGGGGAGCATAGTGGACCTACTTCAGAGACAGGACGGGGCGAGACGGGCGCCTTCAGAGCGGCGGGGATCAAGAGCCCTTCAATTGTTCCGTGCAAAACCGCGCTGTGTCACCTTGCCAGAGCGCTAAGCAGACCAGGCCGCCGTCAATTGACGGCGGCCCGGTCCTCCGGAAAGTTTGCAGCGGCGTTCTACAGCGATCCGGCGCTGTCTCCGTTGTCGGCGCGGCCAGGGGTGATCCTCACGTCCGGCGCGCTCTGCACGCTCTTCGGATCGCTATCCACCGTCGCCGGCTCGGGTTCGGCGGCGCCGGGGACGCTCATCGGCTCCTGAACGACATCTGCAGCCGAGGGCTCTTCGACTGCCTTCACGCGCACGTCGATCAGCTCCAGCCCGTCCGAGCGCTCGCTGCGGGCGTTCTCGTCCAGCCGTCGGCCCTGCCGTGACCGCCGCGACGGGATCTCCGGCCAGCTATCCGGATAAGCGAGAGCCAGGCTCCGCGTGAGGTCCTTGCCCACGTAGAGCGTCACGTCCGGCCCGCTCTCCTTCGACTTCTCCACGTTTCCCGAGACGCCCAGCACGTCCAGCACTCGCCGTCCCGCGCCCCTCAGGTTGGTGCACTGAACGACGCGGCTGCTCGCTGCGGGATCGCCCCCGGTTCGGCCAGCGCGGCGCACGTCGAAGCCGTAATGCCGCAGGCAGTCGTACACCTTCTGGTAAAGCTCGCGGTCGCCGCTGGCGTTCTTCAGCTCCACGCGGATGAGCCGGTTCATCGCGTCTTTGTTGCCGTTGACCATCCAGTCCACGACGGCTTTCTTCTTCTCCTCGTCCGGGATCACGTAGGAGATCCCGTCGATGGTCGTCGTCTCCGCCACCGGGAGAGAGGCCGTCTGGACGTTCCCCATCTCCACCTTGTGGAACAGGTGGGTCAGCGCCAGCTGCTGGTCCGGCGTGAGGTCCGTCTGCACGTACTTGCGAATGGCGTCGATGAGACCGCCGGCCTTCGCCAGCACCATCGGGTTCTTCACCTGCTCCGACAGCGCCTGGATGACCTGCTGCTGGCGCCGGATGCGCCCGAAGTCGCCCTCGGCGTCGTGGCGGAACCGCATGAACCCAACGACTTCCTTGCCGTTGAGAACCCGCTCGCCCGCTTTCAGGTGGATGTGGAGCTGGCCCCAGTTGTCGTCGTAGTCCATGTCATGCTCGACGTTGAGCTTCAGCCCGCCCAGTGCGTCCACTACCGCCTCGATCGCCTCTTGCTTGATGACGACGTGATGGTTGACCGGCGTCTCGAGGAAGCGCTCCACCGTCTCGCGGGTGAACGGGATACCGCCGCGCGCGTGGGCGTCGTTGATCTTGCCGAGGCCCCGGCGCTTGTAGTCGATGCGGGTGTCGCGGGGCACGGAGAGGATGCTGACGCTCTTATTCACCAGGTCCAGCGTCGCCACCATCATCACGTCGGAGCGCGCGTCCTTGGTGTACGGCATGCCGTTCAGCTTCGGGTCCTTGCTGATCATGATGTTCCGGTCCAGCCCGAGGCAGAGGACCGTAATCTTGTCGCGACCCGGAAAGAACTTGCGCGGCTCCTGGATCACATCCACCGTTTGCCGGAGGTTGCCCAGCATCGCCAGGGGACTGCGGCCGGTAAACTTACCCAGCAGGTGGACGCCGGCTGCGGCGCCGGCTGTGGTAAGAAGAAGGAGTGCAATGCCGGCCGTCTTGAGGCCGGAGCGCCACGGGTGCTGCCGCCGGTTCACGGATGTGCGCGGGGAGTCGGTGACGGTGGATGAAATACTCACCGGTAAACTTTCCTCTGGTTCGTGCTGCGTCTCCGGGGCCGACTCCATGTCGATAACGCCTTCCCGGAACTTTACCCGTCTTATCTTCGGCGGCATGGGTTCCTCACCGTAGGGCCTCTCTCCTACGATTGGTGGACGGCGGCCCGCCCTGAGTTCAACTAAACCAACCCGGCAGCAATTATATCTGCTCCACCGAGCGTGCGGTTCCTGCTCCAGCGCCCGCCGCTAGCCGGCGCCGCGCCCCACCAGTTGCTCGTACAACGCCGCCTGGCGGCTGCGGCCCTCCCGGTAACGCTCGTGCCGCTCCGGGTCCGGCTCGAAGACCCGTCCCAGCCGCACCGGCAGCGCGCGCAGGTCCGGCACGATGCCCACGCCTTCCAGCGCCAGCAGCGCCGCTCCGCGCGCCGAAGCTTCCGCTTCGTCCGAGGCGACGAGCTCTTCGCCCAGCACGTCCGCCATAATCTGCGTCCAGACGGGCGACGCCAGCAGCGCGCCGCCGCTCGCCACGATCTGGTGACGCGGCGCGGCGGCGTCTCGGATCAGCTCGTGGATGAGCGCGAACCGGTAGGCCACCGCCTCCATGCCCGCCCGAACGATCTCCGTGGGCGTGGTGCTCCACGACAGCCCGACCAGCGCCGCCCGGGCGTCGCCTCGCCAGCCGGGGCAACGCTCACCGGCCAGGAAGGGGAGGACGGTGAGCCCGTGGCCGTCCGGCTCCAGCGCGGCGAGTTGTTGCTCGAGCGTCTCCTCGGCGGGCGCCCTTAATGTATCGCGGAACCAGGCGAAGAGGTTCCCGCCGTTGCTCAACGCGCCGCCCAGCAGGTAGCGGTCGCGGTCCCACCGGTACCGCCACAGGCCCCAGGGCGCGGCGTGCGGCTCGCCGGAGCGCATCACCCGCAGCGCGCCGCTCGTGCCGACCATGAGCGCCACCCGATCCGGACTCACGCAGCCGCTGCCGACGTTGCTGCACGCGCCGTCGCCCGCCGCCAGGAACCAGCGGGTTTCCGCCAGCGCCGGCAGCCGCGCCGCGAATTCAGCGGTCAACCCCCGGAATGGCTCCAACGTGTCGAAGAGCGGGCTAAGCTGCTCCGGGCGGATCGGCAGCATCTCCAGCAGCTCGGCGTCCCACTCGGACGCCGCGTCGTGGTAGAGCCCGGTCCCCGACGCCATCGAGACGCTGCACGCCCGCACGCCGAACAGCCGCAGGTGGAAGTACTCCGGCGGCGACATCCACCATTCCGCCGCCGCCAGCCACTCCGGCCGCTGCCGCGCCGCCCAGAGCACCTTCGACGGCACATAGCTCGTGTGCTGCATGCAGCCGGTCCGAGCGTGGACCGCCCGCACATCCAGCGCGCCCTTTAGCGCGTCAACCTCCGCCACGCTCCGGGTGTCCGCCCACAACAGGATGGGGGAGACGGGTTGAGAGTCCGCGTCTACGCCCAGAATGCTGTGCCAGAAGGTGCACATCCCCACGCCGGCGATGGCGGAGGCGCGGCTGCCGGCGATCTCAAGCACCCGTTCGATGCAGGCGACCGTGCGTTGCAGCAGCGCTTCCGCGTCCATCTCCACGCCGCCGTCCGGCGTGGTGTCCGGCGCGTGCGCCTGCCCCACGGAGATGCCGGGAACGGCCTGCCCCTGCTCGTCATAGACGGAGACGCGGACGGAGGAGGTGCCAACGTCGATCGACAGAACGTATCTCATATCAGGTCCCCGCGGAGCGGCCCCGGGCGCGTGGCGGCTCGCCTCCACACCCCACTCTCATTCCCCAGCTCCTCCCGCCGGCCGCCGCGGAACACCCGGGACACAAGAGGATTACTCGACGATGAAAACCCCAACTCTTTCCGAATTGGATCGCCGCACGCTGCTCAAAGGCGCGGCCGGCGTAATCGGCGCGGGCGCGGTCGGCCTGGATGGGCCGGAAGCCGAAGCGCAGGACAAGCAGGCCCTCAAAGACGCTAAAGTCTCCACCGAGATGGTGTCGTACAAGAACGGCGGCGCCACGATCAACGCCTTCCTGGCGCGGCCGCGGACCGACGCGAAAGTCGGCTGCGTCATCCTTATCCCCGGCATCTTCGGCGTCACGGAGCAGATGAAGGAAGTCACCGCGCAGGTCGCCCAGGCGGGCCTCGCCGGCCTCGCCATCGACTTCTACAGCCGAGCCGGCGGCGCGCCGAAGGTGGACGACATCTCCAAGCTGTTCCCGTTCGTCACCGAGAACGCTCCGGATAAGCAGATCGTGAGCGACGCCCTGGCGGGCATCGACTACCTGAAGAAGCAGACGTACTCCAACGGCAAAGTGGGCATCACCGGCTTCTGCATGGGCGGCCGCATCACGCTCCTGGTGGCTGCGCAGTCTCCCGAGATCGCCGCCGCTTCGCCCTACTACGGCCCGGTGCGCGCCCGTGGCGACCACCAGATGGCGCCGATGGACGTGGCGAACAATATCAAGGCGCCGGTTCAGGGCCACTACGGCGGCAAGGACACGAACCCCCCGCCCGACGACGTGCGCGCGTTCTATGCGAAGCTGAAGGAGACCAGCCCCAACTCCGAATACTTCATCTACGAAACCGCCAACCACGCCTTCCACGACTACAGCCGGCCCACGAACTACCACCCCGAGGCGGCGGCGCAGGCGTGGGGACGTACGCTCGCTTTCTTCCAGAAGCATCTGAAGTAAGCAGCGAAAGGGGCGCCGGACAGTTGCCCGGCGTCCCGACCCGCCTCACCGTCAAGTCTGCGGCAGCCGCCGCCGCGTCACCACCCGCCACATGAACAGGGGCAGTGTGGCGACCTTCGCGTACTTCTTTGGGTTCTGGTAAAGGCGGTAGAGCCACTCCAGACCCCGCTGCTGCATCCACAGCGGCGCCCGCGACACCTGCCCGCTGAACACGTCGAAGGAGCCGCCCACGCCCATGCAGACGGGCGTCCCCAGCTCTTTCAGGTGGCGGACGATCCACTTCTCCTGCTTCGGAATCCCCATCGCCACCAGCAGGACGGCCGGACGCTTCGACTGGATATCCGCCAGGAGCGCCGCCTGCTGCTCGGGCGTGTTCTGGAAGCCGTCCGCCGTCCCCACGATCCGCGCGCCGGGGTAGCGGCGGCGCATCGTCTCGGCGGCGCTTTCGGCTACGCCGGGAGCCGCGCCGTAGAAGTAGACGTCGTAGCCCCGCTCGGCGCTCCGCGCGCACAACTGTTCCGCCAGGTCCACGCCGGAAACCCGCTCTTCCAGCGGCATTCCCAGCCGCCGCGCCGCCCACAGGATACCCGTACTGTCCGGCGTGACGAGGGCGGCGTTGTTGACGATGCGGAGGAACTCCGGGTCCCCCGCTGCGATCACGTGGCCGGAGGCGTCCGCAGTCACCACCAGGTGCGGCTCACCGGAGTCGATGAATTCCTGCAGTAGGTCGAGGGCCTGGGCGCGATTCACACGACTCACGCGCATACCCAGGAGATCGATAGAGGGGACGGTGGTCGAGGACATCTGGAATAGCAGGGATGCAGCGCCACACAAAAGGCTGGCGGGTCCAACGGTAGCCACCGACCGCGGCCTGAATGCTTCCGCAATTGACAGCCCGCTCCGGATGTAGAAGTAGAGGTGCTCGTCCTTCGCCCCTCTCTAAGCTTGCTTGGAGAGGGGTGGCCGAAGGTATACCCCCGGATGGGGGGCCGGGGTGAGGCGCGTACCCCGCGAATACTAAACGTTCAACGCGCTGAAAGCCCTACATCTGCGTCCGGTACCAGGCGACCGTTGTCTTCAGGCCTTCGCGCAGCGGCACCTTCGGCTCCCAGCCGAGGCGCGCCTTGGACTTGGTAATGTCGGGCCGGCGCCGCGCGGGGTCGTCCGCGAAGAGGAGCGGCCGGTATTCCAGCTTCGACTGGCTTCCCGTCGCCTCCAGCACTTCCCGCGCAAACTCCAGGATCGTGAACTCGCCGGGGTTGCCCAGGTTGAAGACGTCGCCCTTCGTGTCCGCCGTGAACATGGCGGCGCGGAGGCCTTCCACCAGGTCCGACACGTAGGCGAAACTGCGCGTTTGCGAGCCGTCGCCGTAGATCGTGATCGGCTCCCCCTTGAGGGCTTGGGTGATGAAGTTCGGCACCACGCGGCCGTCGTCCAACTGGTTGCGCGGGCCGTAGGTGTTGAAGATCCGGACGATCCGCGCGTCCACTTCGTACTTGCGAATCCACTCCATCGTCGCCGCTTCGGCGAAGCGCTTCGCCTCGTCGTAACAGGAGCGCAGCCCGATGGGGTTGACGTTGCCCCAGTACTCTTCCGACTGCGGATGCACCAGCGGGTCCCCGTAGACCTCTGAGGTGGACGTGACGAGGAAGCGCGCCTTCCGCTCCGTCGCCAGCCGCAGCATGTTGATGGTGCCCGTCGAGTTGACCAGCAGCGTCTCGATGGAGTACGTGCGGTAGCCAACCGGGCTGGCGGGGCTCGCCAGGTGGAACACCGCCTCCGCCGAGTCCGCCCCAGGACCCGTATAGGGCTCAATGACGTCATGCTGAACCAGCGTGAACCGCGGATGATCGGAGAGGTGCGCCACGTTCGCGGGGCTGCCCGTGAGGTAATTGTCCACGCAGTAAACGTGGTGGCCCTCCGCCAGAAGGGCGTCGCAGAGGTGGGACCCGATGAATCCGGAGCCGCCGGTGACAAGAATGTTCATTGTGAGGGAAGGGGCAGAGCAGGCGAGGAACGTCAGAAGCAGTATATCAGGAGGCCGAAAGCGGCGGTCAGGAACTTGCCTCCCCGGAGAGGAGCCGGAACGCTTCCGCGTACGATTGCGGATTCCCGATGTCCAGCCGGCTCTGGTCCCGATCGAGCTGAACGGCCATCACCGTCTCGCCGCGCTCCGCGAGCCACGTCATCGCCTCCGTCAGCTCGATCTCGCCTTGCGCGTTGCGCGGGCAGCTCCGGCACGCTTCGAAGATCGCCGGGGAGAAGACGTAGCGCGCGGTAATGGCCTGGTCGCTCGGCGCGTCCGCCGGGCGCGGCTTCTCCACGATGCGGCGCACCCGGAACACTTCGCCGACCGGTCCCTCCGGGTCGAGGACCCCGTAGCGCGAGATCCGCTCGTCTGGCACGGTTTGCGCGGCCACGGTGGCCGCCGCGCCGTGCTCCCGGTGGGCGGCGATCATCCGGCCGAGCAGTGACCGCTCGCCGCCGTGAATGATCGTGTCGCCCAGCGCCACCACGAACGAATCGGACCCCACGAACGCCTCGCCGTGCAAGATGGCGTGCGCCAGCCCGCCCTGCTGCTCCTGGTTGGCGAAGTAGACGGTGCGCGCCGGGAGGCCGGTGACCGGGTCGGCGGGACACGGGGTCTCCTCCGCCACCGCGAAGAGCGCCGTCTTGCGGCGGTTGAGCACCACCAGCAGCGCGTCCAGCCCCGCGGCGTCGCACTCCTCCAGCACGTGCTGGAGCACCACCTTGCCGCCCACCGGCAGCATCTCCTTCGGCATCAGATGGGTGAGGGGCGCCAGCCGCGTTCCCAGGCCGCCAGCGGGCAGGATCGCTTTGCGAATAGACATAAGAGTGGCTACAGCGGACTGCGGGAGAGAATGAAACGGGATTTCAGGACCGGTGACCGCCGTGTTGGGATGATCCGGCCCGTGGCGGAGGCATAATAAGGAAAGGAATGCGGCCCCTCCTCCTGCCATCCACGAGAGCGTCTGTTGACCGCGCAGACGGGAGTTTCCTGCCCTATGGGCGCAGCGTCGGCAACCCAGCACGGCCCCCGGCATGACGGAGGGTGGATTCCGGCGCTGGATAACTTGCGCGCCGTCGCTTGCCTGGCGGTAGTGGGTCTCCACCTGCTCTGGGAGACATCCCGGACGGCCGCCACTCCGGGCGAGCGAGGGGGCTGGCTCGCGGCTTCCCAGTTGCTCTTGTTCGCGCCGCCGCTGTTCGCTTTCCTGGCTGGCTTTCTGTGCGCCCGCCGCCACCCCTCGGACGAGCCTGCGGAGCGGGTCTGGCGGCGTCGGCTGCTCGCGCTGGGGCCGCCGTATCTTGCCTGGGCCGCGCTCTACCTGCTACTGGACGCGCCGCTCTTCTGGCAGCTGCCGCCAGGGCGGGCGCTCGGGGCTGCAGCGCTCGGCCTGGTTTTTGGCCCGAGGCACCTCGGCTTCCTCTGCGCGCTGTTCCAGCTCTATCTCCTGTATCCGCTGCTGCGGAAGGCGGAGCAGCGCGTGGGACTGGTTAGCCTGGTCGTCGGCTCCGTGCTCGCGGGCGGAGCCTGGCTCGCGTGGGCGCCGCGCCTGCTCCCGCTGGATGTGTCCGGCCACTACAGCTTCCATGCGGCGGTCTTCCTGGCGTGGCTGCCCTACTTCGCGGTAGGCATCTGGGCGGCGGAAAGCGGCGTGGACCTCGGCAGCGTCGTGCCCCGGCCGCGCTGGATGTACACGCTGTCGCTGGCGCTCCTGCTGCTCTCGGCGGCGAGTGTCTTCGGCCGCAGCGTGAGCGCCATGCCGCTGGACACGCGCATCTACGCCGGCGCGGGGCGCGTTCCCGTCATGATCGCTTGCCTGGCGGCGCTCCCGTGGCTGGTCCGGTTCGGCAGCCTGCTCCAGTCTTCGTCGCTGCGCAGCCTGCTGCGGGAGGTGGCGCGCTACTCGCTGCCCATCTATCTCGCCCATCCGCTGGCCCTTCGAGTGGCTGTCTGGCTCTGGCCGAGCCGGTGGGGCGGCTGGCCCGCGCTGGTCGTCTTCACCCTCGTTACGCTGGTCGGTACGGTCTGGATCGTCCGCACGCTCCTCCGCCACCCAGCGGGCGTGCGGCTGTTAGGCGTGCGAGATCGCGGCCGGAGCCGGGTTCGAGTTCCCCCGTCCGCGGCCCCTGCCGCCCCCGAGGCGCGACTGTCGGCGGGCGCCGAGCGCTAGCCGCGGCGGGCCAGCCGGCAGTTACTGGGCACGAGCCGGAGCGGCGGGCTCCCGCTCCAGAAACGCGGGCAGCCGGATCGTCGCGGACTTCCGCCAGGCGGTGAGGTAGAGATCCGCCGTGAACCGCACCGAAGCCTCCGCCCGCTCTCCGGCAAATTCGCGGATCGCCGGGGTCGGCGTCCAGGGTCCCTCGCGCGGCGGAAGCTCTTTCTCCAGCTCGTAGACGCGCTCCACCCGGCTCCGGCTTTCCTTGAGCTGCGCGAGCACGGCCGGGAAAAGCGCGGTGTAGCTGCGCGGCTCCACCTTACGGGCCAGCTCGCGCGGTTCCATCTGAAGCTTCTCGATCAGCGCGTCGACACCGTTATGGATGCCGCTGCGGGGCGAGCTTCCGTCCGGCTTCGCCCGGCCGTCATGGTGGATGGTGCAGTGCAGCGGCTGCGACATATCCTGCGCGTAATGGGCCAGGAACCCGGCGTAGACGAGGCACTTCACCCGCACGTGGGGGTTCGCGGGCCACTTGCGATGCTCGGCGAACGCCACGGCCAGGCGCTCCGTCCATTCCGTGACCGAGTAGGGGACCAGTCCCACGTTGGAGGGATCGAGCTTTGCCTCCGCGCAGAGCTTCAGGAACTGGTACCGCGTGCGCGGCAGGGGCCGGTCGCCGAGCAGCTCGGCGTCGAAGTAGTGTTCCGGCGTCTCGGCGTCTCGCAGGTTCGGCGTGGAGCGGTCCTTCGCCACGTCCGGGTCCTGAACGCAATGGGCGATGGTGGCCTCGCCTTCCCGGAAGAAGGCGGGGACTTCCGGCGGAAGGCTGCGGACCGCCGCCTGCGTCAGGATGCCGTGGCCATTGCCCCACCACGCCGACGCCGGCCCCGCGCCGCACATCAGCGCGAGGCCGGCAAATACCGTAAGCTGCTTCATCATTGTCCTCGTAGCCGCCGGCCGCGTCGCTCGCGCGCCCGCCTAATCCATCTGGATCGACCAGTCCTTCGCCTGCGTCGTGCCCCACTTCAGCCACTTCGCATGGCCGTCTCCGTAGAGCGCGAGGAAGCCGTTGTTGTGGCGGTGGGCTACTTTTGAGGAGGTGCTGTTCGGGAAGTGATCCGTGCGGATCTCCTGCTGGATGCCGCGGATGGAGCTGCCCTGGTAGCACTGGGTGGTCCACGTATCGATAATGTGGATCGTCCCCGCCGGGTCCTCGACCTGCGCTTCATGCACGCTTAACGTGGTGCCGGTTGTGACGAAGCCACTCTTGTCGCCGCCGGTAAAGCCGGCAGTGGCCCACGACCCCGTCGGAATCAGGTTCCGCCCGTACGAGAGGCGGTTGACCAACCCCAGGCCCAGAGTGGACCCATCGCCCTGCAGGCTGAAGGGATTGCCGTCCCGGCAGTTGGTGTCTGTGATCCCAAAGTAGTTGGTGGGGGCCGCGTTCCCGATGTTCTTGGGCGAAGCGCCCCGCTCGCCCGACGGGCAGACGAACACCCCTTCGTTCTTCACGTACGGGAAGAGCATCGTCGGCCACGAGACGTTCGCGCCCGAGCCGGGAAGCTGCGAGGGCGGCATCACCCCTTCGTAGTCGCTGGAGTAGCTCTGCAACGCCAGCCCGAGCTGCTTCATGTTGCTCATGCACGCGGCTTTGCGGGCTGATTCCCGCGCCTGCGCGAACACGGGGAAGAGGATGGCGGCGAGGATCGCGATGATCGCGATGACTACCAGCAACTCGATGAGCGTGAATCCCGCCCGGACTACGTTCCGTTTCATTTGTTAAGCTCCTGGAGCCGGATCTGGGATGAATTAGGAATGGGGTCGAGCGGCGACCCCGGTCGCCGGAGACCAGATATGCAGCTCCGGCCCATTTTCACTTGCCCTCGTTAACGGCTGGTTAACGGAGCATTAACTCTCGCTCGGCGGGCCGGCATCTGGATTGCCCCGCAGCACCTCGCGCGACGCGGGCGCGCCGTTGCCCGTGACATTGTAAGCGATGGTCACCGCGCGCCGGTCGTGCTCGGACTGGTTTGCATCCGACCCGTGGATGATGAGCGGCCCGAAGAAGATGGCCGAGCCAGCCCGCAGCGGCACGGGCTCCGCATCTGCTCGGGGGGCGAAATGGCCCGGAAGGAAGCGTCCGAACACCCGGCCGGCGCGCTCGTGCTCCAGCAGTCCGCCCTTATGGGAGCCGGGAACCATCTGAAGGCAGCCGTTCTCCAGCGTCGAGTCGTCGATCTGGAGCATGCAGTTCAGCATCAGCGGGCGGTTGTCGCGCGTCTCCCAATACGAGTAATCCTGATGCCACGGTGTGACAGTGCCGTCGCGCGCCGCCTTCATCAAGAGCTTGCAGTGGAACAGTGAGATGTCGGGGCCGAGTATCGATTCGACGACGTCGAGCACCGGCTCGGAGCGCACCAGGCGGTTCAGCGCGGGGCTAATCAACTCGGCGTGCATCAACTGCTTGATACGGCGCGTGACGGCGGGATCGACTTCGTGTTCCCACGACAGATGCACGCCTTCGGGCGGACGATCCGCCATGCGCTCGTGGAGGTCCGCGAGGTCGGCGCGTACTTCGGCCAGCCACTCGTCGTCGACGACGGCTTCCCTCACCACGAAGCCCTCCTCCTCGTACCGTTGCCGCTCCTCGGGTGTTAGCCCGAACCGGAGGGGCGGCCCGCCAACCAGGCCGCCGACGGCTGCTTCGGAGTTCATCCTCGCCTCCTTAAACCGTGGTTACTTGCACGCTTGAATAAGGATCGGCTTTGCAGAGGGGCGACTCCTTCCAACGCCCGCACATGTCGCTAGAATCAACGTGCGGACGATCGCGGAACGTTAAAGGGAGGGAGTAGATGTTGAGAACAGGTGTGTTGGCGACCGTGACGGCAGGCTTAGCGGCGAACGCCCTGGGAGCGCCGGCGCCGGCCGGAGGCGCGAAGCGTGCGGCGCCAAAGCCGAAGCCCCCGGTGAAAGCGCCGGCCCCGCTGGCGGGACCGATGACGTTCAGCCCCCCGGAGCTGGACCTGGCTCCGGGAGAGAGCTATCCTGCCGAGCTCCTGGTGCCCAGCCCCACGGGCAAAGCCGTCCAGGGGAAGCTCACGTACACGCCCGGAAGCGGCGTCACCGTCGAACCGGATTCACGCTGGACGGGGCGCGTGCCGGGCTGGGGTGTCAAGACCTACCCACGCGTTTCCGCTGCTGCGGACGCTTCCGGAAACATACCTGTCACCGCCGTATTCGACCGGGGCGGCCAGGCGACGCTCACCGTCCAGGTGCAGCGTCCCCACCTGGAGGTGGCGCCGGGCCATCAGAAGCTGACGGTGAAGGTCACCAGTCCCTTTCGCCGCCGGCTGCTCACCGGGCGGGTGATCGCTTCGAACAAGGACCGGTTCCTCCAGGACGTCACCACCCGCGAATTCAAGATTGGCCCCGGCCAGAGCCAGGAGCTTGTCTTCCCTTTGCCCGGCGCGGCTGCGGCCGAGGGCGAGACCTATGACTTCACTTTCAGGGTGGAGACCTACCAGGGGTACAAGGACCAGCAGACGTATCCTCTCTCTTTCCCGGCTCAGGAGGAGAAGCGTTTCTGAGCTACAGCGGCGCTGCCCGCGAGCCGAGTGCGCCGTAGTTGTGGAGTTTCAGGAAGGGCCGTAGAAAAATATTCAGGTGGAGGCAAGGATTTGGTGATTATGTTGTCGAAGCTCCATACACGTATCATCCTGGGGTAGACGGATACTTGCCGTTTGGGCGGGCGTCCGGTTACCTTCCTGCCAACCAAGGCTCTCATCTTATTTCGAGGAGACCGGTATGCGTAGACGTGGGTTCACCTTGATCGAATTGCTGGTGGTTATCGCCATCATCGCAATTCTGGCCGCCATCCTCTTCCCCGTGTTCGCGCAGGCGCGGGAAAGCGCCCGAAAGTCGAGCTGCGCGAACAACCTCCGCCAGATAGCTACTGGCTTGCAGATGTACTCCGCGGACAGCGACGAGCGCCTCTGCCCCGACCGCATCAACGCTCCCGCCGGCCTCAACTTCCGGTACGGAGTGTGGGACTTCCTGATCCAGCCCTACGTCAAGAACGTGGGCATCATGGTGTGCCCCAGCACCAACCCCACCAAGCCGGCTCTTCCCGACGTCCCCTGCACCTACGGAATGAACTACCGCCTCACCCAGGGCGATCCCGCCGTGCTGGACGACGCTCCCAGCCTCTGGTTCAACACCATCAATATGGCGGAGCTGAAGTCCCCCGCCAACACAATCTGGATCGTGGACAACGCCCGGGTCACCAACCCGACAGCAATGCCTCTCCACCAGGAGGATCCCACCAAGTGGAAGCTGCAGGCTGGCGCCTGGAATGGAAGCGGGTACACCCGCTTCCCCAACGACCCGCCGAACCAGAACTACGTGAGCTGCTGCTACAACGGCGACCCGTGGCGCCCGGCGCCGATCCACTCCGGCGGCACCAACTGCGTGTTCGTCGACGGGCACGTGAAGTTCTACAAGACCGAGAAGCTGGTCAACCCGCCGCGGGGCTCGGCGGAGTGCATGTACGACAACGGTCCGTAGTCGTCCGCTCGCAACCTGCCTCACAACGAAAGGCCGCTCCCAACTGGGAGCGGCCTTTCGCACGTTCCCGGCTGCGAGTCGTGCTCGGCGCCGGCTCCGGAGAGCGATAGGCATCCGTCATCCTTCTACTCATCGGCAAAGGCGAGCCCGACGAATGCGTGCGACTTTGGTCGCGAAGCGCTAGATCATCGAGGTTCGAGCTCGGTCGCGTTCACCCCGCCAGGTGGAGACCTCGCGGCGGAGGTATTCCAGGTCCAGCACACACTGGTTCAGGCACTGGCGCGCCAGGATGGACAACTCGCGTTCCGCCATGCCGAGCCAACTGCCATCGTTGCCTCTGTGAAATGCTCTGCGGGCAGCCGCCTCAGCGCGCTGGCCGGCCGTACATCGCCAGCGGCCCCGACTTTCCATCGGGGAGGACGGTGGTGAGCATCAGCGACTTCCGATCCTTGCCCAGCGTCCAGCGCCATTTCTCCTGGCGCCGCTTCGGCGTCTCAATCATTACGCGCAGCACACCCCGCGCCTCCGTCCAGCGCCCGCGCTCCGTGCCTGCCATCGAGATCGACTCGAAGGCTCCGTCCGGCGCGAAGCTGATCTGCGTGAGTTGTGTCACCCACGTCCCACCGAACGGCCGTGCTTCACCGCTCTGCCTGCCGGGGGGCGTGGGAGAGGGCAAGCCAGCGGTGGGGGTGTCGGCCATTCGTCCAGGCGCTGAGCCCTCCGCTATGAGATGAGCAGGGGGCGGCGGGGGTGTTGCCGCCGGCCCCGGCGCCGGCGTAGGGCGTGCCGGCGCGCATCCGCCGAGCCCTGCA
>Ga0216301_1000095_pt1 | contig 23311 bp, 20 predicted proteins | sample 4hB_Boncat_minus_FD_156203 | JGI IMG/M metagenome (GOLD analysis project Ga0216301, IMG submission 156203) | Terrestrial sediment cell enrichment communities for BONCAT metagenomics from Utah, United States - 4hB_Boncat_minus | ecosystem: Environmental > Terrestrial > Deep subsurface > Rock...
GCGCCCCCCCCACTCCGGCGTTCCTGTACGGCCGTAGGCCGTGTATCCGCGGGCAGGGCCCCGCGCGCACTTTTCGGTCGGCCGCAGGTTGTCTTTGAGGGGTTGCTCGCGGCGCGGAGCCGCGGCCTTCAGCCGTAGAGTGCCACCCACCCTCCTCTCCAGAACATGCCGTTAAAGGCCTCTCAAGGACCCGCTGAGAAGCTTGTACCAAAAGGCATGTCGGCCGCCGATCAGACGTCGATCTGAAGCAAGGAGCCATGGGGAATCGCCCGCACGCGAGTGAAATCCGCCACGACCGCCTCCGCCTCTCCTAACTCGGAAGCTGCCTGAGTCGTAGTGATCGCCACAGCAGCCATGCCCGCCGCGTGGGCAGAGCGCACCCCTGCTAGCGTGTCCTCGAACACCAGGCACTCCGAAGGGGGAATGCCCAGCCGGTCAGCCGCCAGCAAGTAAGGGTCGGGAGCTGGCTTGCCGTTCGCCACGTCCTCGCCGTATACGGCCCCCAACGGTACAGGAATGCTAGTGGCCTGCATCCTCGCCTGGGCGACGTCGCTGGTTCCGGAGGTGACGACAGTCCACGAGACCGGCGGCAACGCCTGGAGGAACTCAATGGCTCCCGGAATGAGAGTAACGCCTTCGGTGTCCGTGGATTCTAAGTGGCGAAGCACCAGGTTTTCCGCCTCGGCATCTAGGTGCGGGGCTAAGAGCCGAATCGAATCGATGGACCGCCGGCCGTGGATTCGCGGTAACACGTAATCAGGATCCAGCCCGTTGCGTACAGACCAAGTCCGCCAAGCGCGGTCCACGGCCGGAATAGAGTTAATGAGAGTGCCGTCGAGGTCGAAGAGGATGGCCCGGCAAGAAAACGTCACGGTGCGAGTTTGTCACAGCCGACGCGCCCTAAAGAGGGATGGTGCAGGTGCACCCGCACTCGAATTGGAGGTCGACCGGAGCGACGAGGCGCTTCGTGCCGTCGCGGCGGGCGTGGAGCACGACCAAGGTCGATGGATCGTACACCACGACGTCTTTGATGCCTTGGCCTAAGTAGAAGGGCAACCCGATCTGGAGGTCCTTCGCCTCATAGCCTTGGCTGACCACCTCGATGACGACTTCGGGCAGAAAGTCGATGGCGTTGTTGTCGTCTTCCGGCTCGCGCCAATAAATCGCGACATCAGGTCGCTTAAAGGACCCATCCGGGAAACGGAGCGTAACGTCCATGAAGCTGTAGCATCCGCAGTTGTTCTCGCTGCCTTGCCTCCGCTGAACCGAAGCATCGATGGCTTTTACCAGGCGCTGGTGCTTCGGACCCGGCATCGCCTCCCAGGTCGTTATGCCGCCTGCCATCTCGATCTTGATAAGAGATTCCTCCGCCGCCCGCATGGCAGCGGCGAGGAGGCCAGGCTCGGGTTGGGCGGACATGGGCTCAGTGTAACCGGACAGAGGTGGCCGAGCCACCCCTGTACAGCGGGACGCAAACTAGACGGTCGTCGAGAGGCCTTGCGCCATCACGATCTCGCGGGCGTGGTTGACGGTGAACGCGATGCGGTGGGTAACCGACTCCAGAATGCCCTCGGCACCCGGATGGCCGTTGCCGCTCGCCTTGACCCCGCCGAACGGAAGGTGGACTTCCGCGCCGATGCTCGGCAAGTTCACATAGCCAAGGCCGAAGTCGGCGTGGTCGCGGACCCAGCGCCACTTGCGGTAGTCCTCGGTGATCACCGCCATCGAGAGGCCGTAGTCGGTGTCGTTGTAGACGCTCACCGCCTCCTCCATCCCGTCTACGCCGATGATCGCAACGTGGGGGCTGAAGGCCTCTTCGCGCAGGCAGAAGGTGTTCGGCTTATAGCTCTCGAAGCGGTATACGAACGGCGACACGAAGTTGCCGCAGGCGTAGTCCCCGTCGCTGAGGACCTCGCCGTCGATGAGGATCTCGGCTCCTTCTTCCTTGGCTTTCTGGTTGTGGACCTTCCACTTCTCAACCCCGCTCTCTTCGATCAGCGGGCCCATGAAGACGTCTTCGCCAATACCGTTGCCCACCTTGATGCGCCGGACCTTTTCGAGATAGCGGTTCGTGAACTCCGGCTCGATCTTCTTGTCGATGATGATCCGGCTCGTGCTTACGCAACGCTGACCGGACGTCTTGAACGCCCCCAGAACGCACGCATTCACCGCGATGTCGAGGTCGGCATCCTCGAGGATGATGGTGCCGTTCTTACCGCCCATCTCGGTCGCTACGAACTTGTAGGCGTCCCCGGAAGCGACCTGCTGGATGTACTTTCCAACGGCGCGCGACCCAGTGAACAGGATCGCCGCGATGTCCTTGTGCTTGACCAGGGGGTCCCCGACTTCTTCTCCGGTGCCGTGAACGAGGTTTATCACGCCCGCCGGAATCCCCGCCTCGTGGAACAGCTCCATAAGTTTGTGGGCCACGATCGGCGTCTGCTCCGCCGGCTTGAACACCACCGTATTGCCCGCCAGGATCGAGGGCAGGATCACCCAGAGGGGGATGGCGGAAGGGAAGTTCCAGGGAGTGATGCAGGCGATCACGCCCTTTGGCTTGCGGAGGATGAACGCGTCCTTCGCGGAGATCTCCGAGCTGACGGTAAAGCCGTTGGGCATGCGACCCATTCCGGCCACGTACTGGGCCATGTGGAGGGCCTCGACGGCATCGGCTCGGCCCTCATTGATGGGCTTCCCGCACTCGCGCGTGACGAGCGTCGCCAGCTCTTCGATGTCGCGCTTCATCAACTGGGCGAAGGTATCGATGGCCTCGGCGCGCTTCACCCAGCTCAGGTCGCGCCACGACTCGTAAGCGTGCTTAGCCGACGAAACCGCCTGCTCTACGTCCTGGGCATTGCTGAGGGGAGCGGTGCCGACTGTCTGCCGTCGATCGGCCGGGTTTAGGCTCTCGAACTCCTGTCGCGAGTCCTGCCAATTGCCGTCGATGTAGTTCCTTGCCTGTATAACTTGCATGGTTTTCTTGTGGTGAGGAAAGCTTACCTACCGGGGTCTTTGCCGAATCTGAGTCGGTTCGGGACGGACGCGCGTAGGAAAGCTGGTAACCTATGCGGACCCCGGATATGCCTCTTTTTCGCAAGGGATTTCTCCTTCTAGCGTGCCTCTTCGGGCTCCTCGCCAATACGTTCGCCGCCAACATTCGTGCGTCGGGTGCGACCGTCGTTGTGAACGAGGTGCCGGTTCTCGCCCTTAAGACCAGTGGCACGGACGGCGCAACCCCCGCCCAGCGGGCGGAGCGCTTGGTGTTGGCCCTGGAGTCAGCAATCACTTACACCGACGTAAAGACGGTCAAGGAAGCAGACACCCAGGTTATCTTCCTCGGCAGTGTCCGCGTGCTGACGGTCACGGCTAAGGAAGCCTCCGCCCACCGTACGTCCATGGCCAAGTTGGCCGCTACTTGGGCCGCGAACTTAAGGTCGGCCTTCGCGCTACCTGGCCTCAAGCTCAGCGTGAACAAGTTCCGCACCCCTCCCTCGACTTCGAAGGTCATCAAGATGGTGGGTAGCTGGGCGCACATGGCGGAAGCCGCTGTCGACGATCCGAACATTGCGTCGGTCGCGGTGGTTCCAGGTGGTCTGAAGATCCAAGCGATCAGCCCCGGCACCGCCACGGTGAACGTCTCTTACCCAGACGGACTTCAAACGGTAGAGGTCGAGGTTCGTGCCTACGCGGCGAACCTCCCGCAGACGGTGAGCGCGACCGTGACCGGAAGTCCGGCGTTGGCTTCAACGGTCCAAGGGGCCGTCGAGGGCGCGATTCGGACGCAACTGAAGACGGTGCCGAACGCGACGCTGAAGTTCAACGTGACCAACGCCCAGCAGATCCAGGACGGGTCTTCAAAGACGTTCGTGGTCAAGGTAACCGCTGAGGCACCGGAGTCGTTCGACCGCACGGGCAACGTCAACGTCGTTGTCCGCAACGTCCCCGCGGGGGCGCGAAAGGATTCGGAGCTTTGGTACTGCAACCATCCGGAGAATGTAAAGCAGGCCGGGCCGCTGTTCTCGGCGCCGCTCCGGCTGAACGCTCCGGCGCGCCTGCTTTACCACCACATCAACTCGGCTAGTTACCCGCTGTTCCTGCGGATCCAGGCGATCAACGACACGGACATCCCGGCAAAGGTGGTGCTGATTCCCGGTGACAGTTCTCCCGACCCCAACCCCGTGCGAGCGGGTATGCGGGCGGCGCTCCAGTATTTCAAGGCCTGGGCTTCGGGCAGCGGAGAAGTGGTTACCATTCCGCCGCGCTCTACATTGCCGATTTCTCTCCGCCGCATGGGCACCGGAGACACTGTCAGCGGCCTCTGCGGCCTGCGACTAATCGAGGGTCCGAATGAGCTCCAGATCCGCACGGACGCTTGGCCCCCGTTCCCGCTGGATCCGAAGTGGAACGGTGCGATCCAGTCTTCGACCCCATGGCGCGAGGTCGGTACTCACGCGATCAACTCGTTCGACCGGGCTCCTTTTCAGACCTCTGACCACATCTATCCAAACCCCTACAAGGTCGAGGAAGTGGCCTACGAGGTCGGCGGCCGGTACGGCTTCGTGCGCATCGGTCAGCGGCCGATCGCCCGCTCGGACCGCTCCAAGAACCTGGACGGCAACTTCGGCGTGATCTACAACATCAAGGCCAACTTGGAGAACAAGACCCAGGAGGCGACGGACGTGGAGGTTGTCTTCGAGACCAGCGCCGGTTACTCCGGGGGGCTGTTCCTCCTCAACGGCGAAATGATCGAAACGCCTCTCATGCAGCCCAAGGCCGAGCGGCAGATCGCCAAGTACCGGTTGATGCCCGGTATGTCAAAGCGTCTGGACATCGTGACGGTTCCGCTCTCGGGAAGCAGCTACCCGGCGACCATCACGATACGCCCGGTGCAGACCCTGAGCCCTGGTTTCAACCCGACACAGTAGCCCTCCCCCATCCGTATTTAGCTTAATGGACCCATCGTTCAAGACCATCGCCGACCTCTTCCAGGTCCCGCAGACGGACGTCTCGGACGTGAAGCCGAACGTCCGGAAGAAGGAAGGGGAGACGGCGGAAGAGAGCGATGAGCTGGGGCGGCAATCGCTGAGCGAAGGGGATTTCGAGACGGCGATCAAGCACTTCCGAAAGGCGGTCGAGCAGCGCGACGTCAACGATCCTTCATCGCGCATCGACCTCGCCGGTGCCTACAGCGCCAGCGACCAATTCCCCCAGGCCATGCGACAGTACGAGCGGGCGCTGAGGGTTAAGGAAGACGCGGAGCCGCACGTCGGGCTATCGGAGCTGTACAAGCGCTACGGGCGCTTCCGCGACTCGATTGAGCACCTGGAACAGGCGATCCGCCTGGAGCCGAACAGCCCCTACCACCACTTCAAGCTCGCGGAGACGTTGCGGGAAATGGGCGAGCGGAAGCGGGCTCTGGTAGCGGCTCAGCACGCGGTGGCAGCGAAGCCCGATGAGCCTTTCTACCACTACTGGATGGGCGACCTCCTGATCCACATGGGACGGTACGACGAGGCACTCGACTCTCTCCGGGCGGCCATCGAACTTTCGCCGGGCGACGACTACCTGTACGTGCGGGCGATGGTCGCTTTTTGGAACGCTGGGCGAAAGCCGGAGGCGATCAAAGCGATTCGACTGGCGAGCGATCTCGATCCTGAGAAGAACGTCTATCACGGCCTTCTCGGAGTCCTCCTTGAGCGGATGGGACAGCCGGACGAGGCGAAGCTCGAATCCGAGCGAGCGGCCAAGATGGACCGCTACGACCGAGATACCCTAGATCGGCTGCTTGCCGAGATGCACCTGGAGGCGTGAAGCCCGGTCAGTTCTCGGGGCTGGCTCAGAATTCCTGACCTTGCACCTGGTTAAGCCTCTACCTGACCTTGATGAGACTGAACTGGCTGCCCTCCACCACAACCTCCCCGAGGGGCCGGAGGTCCGGTATGTCGGCTCCGGCAAAGGCTTCGGGCACCGGAGCGACCACGTAATTTGCTCCGAGAGCCTCAAGCTGTCGACGCTTCTCGTCGAGGGGGCCGGGGCTTAAGAAGAAGCTGGTTACTTCGCCACGGCGACGGTTATAGCCGGGGGTTTCGCTCCAGTGACCAGCGACTGTATAGGCTCCGGTTAAGCCGGACAAAATGGGGTTCAGGTCGGGCACCATCGGCGTTTGGAACGTATCCACGAATGGCTGATTCGTCTGAGATTCCACCGGCTGAGCCGGCTGGCCCGGAAGGGCGATTAATACCTTCCTTCCTGGGTCGCGGTTTAAATAGGCGGCGATCTGTCGAGCGTCGGCGTTTAGGTAGACCGGATGGACCGTCGTGTTCGAGACATTCGACTTGATCAGCTCGATTTCCCTCAGCAGCCACCGCGCAGAACTGGCGGAGAGGAGCACGAGAGCGAGGACGGTGGCCAGGTTCCGGGAAGAGCGTTCCTGACGTCGCAGCAGGCGTTCGACGCCCGCCGCGGCGAGGATCGCCCAGGGGATGCTGAGTCCCATCGCGAGCTTGCGCTGGAACAATCCGGGGAAGTAAAGCGCAACGGTGCCCATAATCGCCCAAGCCGCGATCAGATTCCAGGCGGGCCGTTCGTCGGCCAAAAGAAAGAGGGAAACCACGGCCACCACGGCCGTCAGTGCCCACACCCCCAAACTCATGAAGTAACCCTGAGTGTGGCCGGCGGCGGCGACGAACATGCCTAGCAGCAGAACGACCACAAGGCCCACCCCTGCGAGTCTGCGTGCTCGGTTCTCCTCGGCTCGCGCTACCATGCCGCCGATGGCCAGCACCATGAGCAGGACGTAGCCGAATAAAACGGCCCGGAAGTTTGGCGAATAGGTCTCTGTCGCCGCGCGGGCCTGGAAGACCGGGTCGTTGCGAAGCACGTAGACGAACCACAAGGCGGCGGGCAGGACCCCGGCGGTGATGGCTGCGGCTCTGATCAGCCAGCGGGTGTCCACTTGCCGCTGCGAGATCGATGCGCTGAGAAATCCGAGCATGACGAGGCCGACGGTCAGAACGTCGTAGCTGTGAATGTTCATCAGCGCGCCGATTGCCAAGGCGCCTGTCAAGACGGGCTTCCAGCTTTCCTTCGCTTCCAGGAAGGAGATGAACACGTAGACGATGAGGCACAGGCTGACCATGAACAGACTGTTGGTCAGCATCGACGGCAGTACGAACCCTTCCGGTTGCCACACGTCCGTGGGCAGTCTGCCCAGCATTAAGGACTTGAGGATTTCGGGAGCAGGGCGGACGATCTCAACGCCGAAGGTGTGCCAGACGAGAAAGCCGATGCCGCCGCCGACCACGGCCAAAGACAACGCAAGCTTTGTGGCGTAGACGTTCCACTCCAGCTTTCTCACCAGTCGGTACAGGAGAAAAATGAAGAGGACGGAGAACCCGATGCGGGCAAGCGTGGCCGCTAGGGAGATCCCTACCACCTTGGCAACCAACCCGAGCAAAAAGAAGTACAGATGGATCGTTAGGCCCGGCTGCTGGATGGTGGTGAACCGGTTGTCCATCAGCAGGCGGCCGTCCATGGCCTGCCGCATCCAGGCGGCGTAAACCATGTGGTCGTCCGTGTTGTACTGGAACCCTAAATACGCGGAACCGGCAGGGGTTCCCATCCACCCGACGATGGCGGGTAGGGCCGCGATGAACGCGGCAGCGATGGCGAACAGGAAGACGAACCGGTTCTCAATGTGGTGCTTGTTTTCTGGTGTCGGTTCCGTCATCGTGCTCGTGCGGGTCCGAACCTGACGGACCCGCGCCTAGTATGCCAAAAGGCGATTCGTCTACTGCGGGATCGGTCGGCCCATTTGCTTATAGATGTTGATGATCAGCTCAGACTCGGGCTTGGCGACCGGGTTCTTCGGGTCCAGCTTGAGGGCCTCGCGGTACAGGCGGAGCGCCTGCTTGTACTTCGTGCGGGGCGGGAGCGCCGTGGAGACCATGCTCTCATGGCCGAAAACAACGGTGGCGTTCACATAGCGCTTCTTCAGGGCCGCGTTCTTCGGGGACTTAAAGTAGGCCGCCTTAGCCGCCTTGTAAGCCTTTTCCAGACCGATGAGCTTCTTGGTGTCGCTAGCCGAGGGCGGAACCTGAGCCGAGATCTGTTGGGGAGCGAAGGCGGAAACCGCGAGGGCCAAGAGTACGAGGAAGCGCTTCATACCGCTTGTATACACCAACGGCCCTGGAGCCGTTACGGTAAGGATAGGGACTAAGCTTTGAGCGCGGGCTTCCGAGCGACCGGAGCCGAGCGTGGACCGAGAAAATCGTCAAGCTCCTGCTGAACGTTTTGGATCAGCTCCAAAGCATCCTTCGGGTGGACCTTCTTCTCGTGGGTCGCGGCTTCGAGCCGGGCCAGCGCGCGGCTCAACGATTCCGGAAGCAGACGGTCGCGCTCGCCGCGCGAGGCGTCGCGCGGCAGCTTTAGCACTGTTCGCAGGTCCATGTCGGCCCGCTGGAGGGCGGAGCCCATCGCCGCCTGCGACGCTCGCGCGCGAAGGTAGGTGTCGCTGACCGCGTCCAGAAGCTCCCGAGTTCCTCGCTGACGGGGCCGCGTCTCGTCGGGCAACCCGAACCGCCGCCCGAGGGTGTACACGATCACGCCGAACAGGAACAGGCACTGGAACCAAGCCGCTTCGGCCCATTTACCGACCGACTCGAAAAATCCAGGGCTCCTGACGTACCCGAAGGTCGCTTCGGTGAAAACGATGCGGCTCCCGGGTTCGGCAACCGCCCGTAGGGCGGACAGAAGGACTTCGGCGTTGTCCAGCTTGTCAACGAACCGGTTGGTGGCGAACAAGCCGTCCGAGGCTACCACGGCAGTCCCCTTGCCAACGCGGTATGCAGACAGGAACGGCTCCTGGGCGACCCAGACGGGGACTGCCTTCGATTCGTCGAGAGGCAAGAAGTCGGCGATGATGCTCCCCGTGCCGGGGGTCACCTTGCGTTTCAGATTGCCGCGAGTGTTCCTGACCTCGACAGATGCTTCCAGCATCTGTCGAGAGACGTCGTGGAAACCCTTCTCGATAGGAAGCACGAGCGCACGGCCGCCGCCTTCGATGAACTTGCGGAGGTTGCGATTGGCGGGAGGAACGGACTGAGTCTCTTCCTCCGTCAGGCTCCAAGTCGTTTGCTCGAACACGAACGCGATCGCGACGTCGTTTTTGCCCAGCCGGGGGTTGGGTCTCCGGTCGACGGCTACTTGAAACCCCTGCCGAGCGATGAGGTCGTGCAGAGCGGCGGTGCCACTTGGATAAAAGGAATCGGTGGCGGGGAAGGCTTCCGATTCTCGGCGTCCCAAAGCGATCAGACAGGCCGAGAGCACGAGGAGCCCGAGGGCGGCCCACACGAAGGGGGAGAATCCGGCGATCCGCTTCACGCCGCCCTCGCCATCAGCGCCCCACTGATCTCTGAGTACCAGGCGCGGAACGCCTCGACGTCCTCCATTCCCCGAACTTGCTTACCGTACCAGACGCGGTCGAACGACTTCGTGGCGGGCAGAAAGTCGAGCCCTTGGGGAAGGCGAGCGCTCGCTTGGATTCGGCCGAGGTGCTCCCAGTTCGTCTGACCACGGTCGAAGCGGGCCACCCGCGCCTCGTCGAACTTTAGGAGGCAGGCCAGGTACAGGCAACGCACGGCCTCGCGGTGGCGACCTTCGGCAGCGAGTTGGTCGGCCCTCTGCAGCCATTCGTCGACCGTCCTTTCCGGCTCGTCCTCTTCGAGCAGTGCGGTGGCCTTGCGCGAGAGGTTGATCTTCCACTTGACGTGGCGCAGCACCAACCAAACGAAGAAAGCGACCAGGACCGCCAGGACAGTCCACATGAGGTACACGAGCCAGTCGCCGACTATGCTGGGAGGAGTCTTGACCTTCGACTCCGGCGGTTTCCAGTTGAAGCGGAGGTTCCGAAGCCGCTCTAGCGCGTTGGAGAGCCAGTTGCTCTGGTCCTTGACGCCGGGATCGCTGTACAAGGGCTTGGCCTTGATCTCCCGGATGGTTGACTGAACGTCCGACGCGGGCGATACCCGTTCCGCCACCGCCTCGAGCTGCACAATCGCTACTGCTCGATTAACGGCTTCTTTGCGAGACGCGTCGTCCTCAGCCTCAACGGCTGCGCGCAACGCGGTGTCCAATCTCGGGTTTGGGCCGAGCACACGGCGGGCGTCCCGGATCGTCCGCAAGGCCTTGGCAGGGTTAGTCTGGGCCTGAAGCCGTTGGTTCAGGTCCGTGTACGGCCCAGCGACCGCGACCGCTACCAAGAGCAGCAGCAGGCTAAACGTCGAAGCGGCTCGCATGGTCACGGCGTGGGATCTCGGCAGCCAGGGCTTCAATGTCGTACCCCTCCAGGCGGATGCGTCTCTCGTAGTATAGGATCGTTATCGTGGTGGCCCAAACGGGCATCAATGTCCACACCACCAGGTAGGGCGGGATGAGGTCCATCAACACGAGGATAAGGCGCTTGAGCGCAAGGTCGTTGACGAAGCTCCCGACCACCTCGCCCAGCTTGAGCAGGTTGGCCATGATCGCAAGCCCGCCAGACATGATCAGCGCGGCAAAGGCGATGAGCACGTAGAGGGACCAGACCGTGTTCGTGCCGGGCTGGTGATAGCCCGCCTTGCTCAGTAGCTCTTTGCTCCGCTTCGTGGCCAACTTGGCCTTCGCCCTTTCGATCACGGCGACGGGGGCCGCCAGAGCGTGGTAGGACACCACGTATAGAAAGACCAAGAAGCCGACCACCAAGCCGAGGATCCCCACAACGGCCACGACCCCGGCGAGGGCGGACGACTCGGGGGTGACTCGCTCAAGAACGGCCCCGGCCATCATCAACGCGGTCGAGGCAAGCACCCCGGATAACGAGACGAGCAGCACTCGAAGGTTCACCCAGACCATGCGGGGAAGGGCCTCGCGGGCGATGCGTTGGGCGTGCTCTTCATCGACCGGATGGCCGACCATGAAGTTCGAGACGAGCTGAACGACAACGGCGGTCGTGTAGGAGAGCCCGGTTAGGAAGACTGGGCCCCCGACGAACACGGCAAGGGCCAAAGCGGCGATCACCTCACCGAGCTGGACCCCTAAGTTCTGCGTGTCACTGGTGAGCATCAGCTCCGGCAACACGAAGTTGGTGACGAACGCTAGCCCACCCAAGCAGAACACGGCGGGGACGATGGTCAGGCGTAGGAACGTGAGCCCGAGGCGCTGGTAGACCTTCAGCGCCATGTCCATCATTTCGTTCGTGGACATCATACGTAGCCGGGTGCGCCGCTCGAGGCGGGAAGACCGGCTGAGGTAACGAGCCACGGGATCGGACGTCACTATAAGTGGAGTGTATCCGAGGACTCAGCGAGGAGGGGCGGAAGCACTACGCCTGGGCGGGGGGAAATTACCGCCGGACACAATAAACCCATGACGACCATGCTCGCTTTGGCCGCGATGACGATCGTGGCACCCGCGGCTCCGCAAATCGAGGACTACGCCCAGAAGGACCTGAAGGACGCGACGTTCCTGGCCCGGAAGGTGAGGGCCGATCAGCGGGAGCTGTTCAAGATCAACGGAGACTTCGGCACCTCTTACAAGTTCGACCAGATCCGGTTCCAGTACAAGGAGCCGCTCAAGCTCCGACTGGAGGCGACGGTCGAGGAGACGTCGGCTCTCTACGTCATCAACGGCGCGACTCAGATGTTCCGAGTGCCTCGCCTTCGGGTCAACACGAAGCAGAGTCTCGCGAACGCCCCGGGACGTCGCCAGACTCCCCTCGACTTTGGCGTGCTTACTCCATCGCTCTTCAAGGGCCTCTTCGAGGGCAAGTTCGTCCGGAGCGATCGCGCCACGGGCGACTTGGTGTTCGACCTGACCTACCAAGACAAGGTCAACGACAACAGCCGTCACCGCGTCTGGATCGACAAGGACAAGGGGATCGTCAACAAGCGCGAGTGGTACAACCAGTACAACCGCCAGCTGGCGACGTTCTTCTACGAAGCCCCGCAGAACATCGGCGGAGTCTGGCTGCCGACCCGAATGATGGTCAAGAACGTCGAGAACAAGGTCGCAGCCATCACCAAGTACGATGCAGTGAAGGTCAACACCGGGCTCAGCGACAACTTGTTCGACATCGATTAAGGGCTGAGGTCATAAGGTGTTCGGTCGTTCGGTGTTCGGAAAAGGGTTGAGCATTGAGCGTTGAGGGTTTAGGCTTCGCCTGAGGTCCGAACACCGAACACCGAACACCGCTAGCCCAGGAATCGCGTCAGCGACTCGCTAAGGGCCTTCGCCGTGAAGTTCACCAAGGGGATGCTGTTGTCGTACTTCATCCGGGTGGGGCCGACGAGGGCGATGACTCCGGCCTCGTTCTCGCCCACGAAAAAGCTGTGCCGTACGACGGAGAGCTGGTGCATCGTCTCGTGCCGGTTCTCGCGCCCGATGATCACGAGTTGCGACTGGTCCGTCGGCGTCACCGCTTCGTAGAGGACGTCCGAGTCCGTCAGCTCCTGCAGGAGGTCGTTCAACGAGGCCAGGTCCCGTTGGAACTCAGGCTGGGCGAACATGAACTCCTCGCCCTCCGTGATCATGAGGCCGCGGGTGAGCTCGCGCGACATGGCCCGCAGATGGCTCCACACCGTCGTGAGGAGCTTATCGATGGCCGGATTCCCGGCCCCGGCCGGGCCCTTTGCCCGACTCAGCGACCGCAAGGGTTTCCCGGCCACGGCGCTGGCCAGCAACTCGTTCGCTTTTCCTACGTCTTGCAGGGTTAACCCGGTGGGGCACTCGACCATTCGGTTCTCGACGTGACCGTTGCTAAGGACCAAGACGACCAGGGCCTGGGTTGGACCTAGGGCGGAAAGCACAGCAGCACGAACGGTTACATCCACGTCGCGAACGGTGGTCGCGACGCCAAGGAGCTGGGTTACTCGGCTGAGGGCTCGAACAGTGTCACGCAACAGGGTCTGAAGCGCCTCACCATCCCCCGCTGCCCCTTTCACCCGCTGCTTGGCCGTGTCCTCAAGGTCGCGCTGGACGATGAGGCGGTCCACGTAGTACCGGTAGCCGAGGTCGCTGGGGATGCGACCGGCGCTGGTGTGCGGCTGCTCCAGGTAGCCGAGCTCGGACATCTCAGCCATCTCGTTGCGGATCGTGGCCGACTTGACCCCCAGCTGGTACTTCGACGCGAGCATTTCGCTCCCGACCGGTTCGGCCGAGGTGACGTACTCGACGATGATCGCCTGAAGGATCGTCTGCTTGCGCGGATCTAGTTCGGGCATTGGATTCTAGTTTACGTGTATTTGAAGACGCGGCTCGGTGAGTGGTGATCGCGCTGATGTCAGTTCATCGGCTGTTTTGGGAGGACGGGGCCACTAAAGATTGCTAGGCTTATGACATTGAGTACTAGAGTTGCCTTTTGGCCATTGACACTCGAAAGGGTGACTTGCTAACGTTTCAGTGGCTCCAGTTCTTGGACTGTACTGCCAGTATTCCATTGAGACCTGGAGGAGTCTTCAAACTCGACACGGCTGTCTGAGTGACCCTTCCAGAATCCCAAGACACGTGTTCATGAAGATTCGCGCGTTCACCCTGATTGAATTGCTCGTCGTCATCGCGATCATCGCGGTGTTGGCGGCCATTCTGTTTCCCGTGTTCGCGCGAGCCAAGGGAGCTGCGTACAACAAGCAGGACCTGTCAAATATTCGCCAACTGGCTTTGGTGAGCCAGATGTACAGCGAGGACAACGACGAGGTGTTCGTGACGGCAGGCGCCTCGGACAACTGGAACGCGGAGTGGCGGACGCCGTTCACCCATCCCAAAGGATACGTAGACCAGCAAGGGTCCGAGCACCCATGGCGCGGCTGGGGTTTGCTCCTGCAGACCTACGCAAAGAGCCGTGAGGTTTTCCGATCTCCGTTCTTCCCCCGCAAGGGCAACTTCACCGGCGAGTGCGAGAGCTCGGCGGGAATGGAGCTCAGCAACAACTACAGCATCAACTGGATGCTGGGCAGCGACGGTGGCTACGGCAATTCCCGCAACAAACGAGACGACTACGCTTGGACCCCTTCGGGTCGGCGGATGGACCAGCCCGTATCAATGGCTTCAGTGGTCCAGCCACCGAACACAGTGCTGTTCCTGCCAAGCAATTCGGCTCCTCCGGCGGGACAAAGTTGGGGCTGCTATTACTCCAGTCTTGAGGCTTCGGACTACATCAACATCATCCGGTTCCACACCTTCTATAACGACGGCGGCAACCTTGCCTTCACCGACGGCCACGCGAAGTTTCTTCGTGCAGCCGAGGCGAACGCTGCGGGACCTGCACCGGATATCGAGCCCGTCCACCGAATCTACCACTGGCCTGCCCGCGGACTGTGGATGCAGTCCACCATGCCGGACAGCACGGAAGGGTTCCGGAACTATCCCCGCGGCTTTGGCGAAGGTCCAAGCAACCCCACTAACCCCTAGGACAACTAAGGGCGAGCGCACTCTATAGGAATCGCCTCACGATGGCGATCCTTCGGCGGTCGATGGTTCCGTAGCCGATGCCTCCGCGCATCGCCTCCGCCGTCTGGCCGTTGCCAATGTAGATCGCCACGTGCTTGGGGCTGGGGAAGACCAAGACGTCGCCAAACTGGAGCTCGTCGGTCACCACCTTGCCGAAAGGAGCGCGGCCCATGTGCTGCGAGTGGCGGGGGAGTTCCACACCCATCTCACGGAAAACCGCTTGAACGAAGCCGGAGCAGTCGCAACCTTCCTTCGTGCTGCCACCCCAGGCGTACGGGGTGCCAATCCACCCCTCGATCACCGAGAGGAGTCGGTAGTCTATCGGGCGTCGGGCCACGTCGTTCGGTCCACCCCGATTGACGGTGACGAAGAGCCCGTACCCCAGGGAGGGGTGGGGCCGTCCAAGGCCGACGGGAAAGATTCCGGAGAGGAGATTGCTCGTACCGATCCGGGAAGCCATCAGCTCACCGTCGGACTTCAGCACGCGCAGGATGCGTAGGTTGGGTTCCACATCGATTGGCTCTTCAACCGACTTGCCGTTGCGGAAGGCCAACGCCTTTCCATTCCCCAGGTACAGCCGCGCATCGTCATTCTGAAGCATCACATCGCCCATATCGAGGTCGGAGACCTCTCGGGCGTGCTGGAATCGTTTAGCGGAAACGCCCTTCTTCGGACCGATCCCGGCGGCCTCGACCAGTGCTTTCATCGTGGCAAGTCCCGGCAGGCGCTTGCGGGCTAGGCCTTCGACCTGGGCTCGGGAAGCGAGCAGCTTCGCGAGCCTCGTTTGCTCAAAGCCCAGGGTCGGATTGCCGTTGAGCTCGTGGTGGACGAACCTGGCTCGCTGGAGCGACTCGGCGTCCTCGGCCTTGATCTGGAAGACTCCGGCGCTGGTGAGAACCCAGGCACCCTCGCCGTCGGCCGCGATACTCCTAACTTCGTTCGCCCTCACGCGCGGCGTGTAGACGTCGCACGAACCGTCTTCAAGGTTGGCCTGGACGAGTCGCCCGTCGGACCACCACCAGACGTTCGAGGAGCTGAACGATACCGTCTGGGGATACCGGGGCTCGATTGGGAGCGGCTTCCAGGTGGTGGACCAGTTCTTCTTAGCGAACGGCACGACCAACGTCTGATTCTTCGTCAGGGCGATCACACCCTCGGGACCGATTTTCAGGTTGCCGAGAAGTGCGGAGCCAAAGGGGTTTTCGATGCGCCGCTCCCCGATGTCGATCCTCACGTTCGGCCCGGGAGCGTCGGTGAACGGGGTGATGGCGCAAGTGTAGTGGCCAAGCAGGCGGTAGCGGCCCGCGATGTCGCAGCTCCACCCACTGATCATCGCGATGTCGCGAACGCCCCCTTCTTCGGGCGGCTTCGCGTGGCTTCCGAACCGCCGCACCACGAACAGCATGCCACGATCCCCGCTCCACTCGGTCAGCACGTTGCCTTGGGCGACCACTTCCGCGATCGCCTTTGGCAGCACTTGGGCGGGCATTATGACGGAGCCCGTGCGGGCATCGATGAAGCGTAGGGAAGTGGCGGTGTGGGCGACCACCATGCCCCGCCACTGGGTCAGTCGGACGATCTCGCTGCTCAGGCCGTTGCCCGAGAGGTCGAACCTTGCCGGTGCGAGGGCGTTGTCGACGGCGTTGAGGACTCGGGAGCCCTGGTTGACCCACCAGACGCGGCCGTTAACGGACACGATGTCGCGAACCGAGCCAGTTTCGCCGTGCAGGGTGTAGGCGTGAGAGCCGGTGATCGTGTCGAAACCCTCGACCGTCCCCTGGGCGGTCCCCACAAGCAGGCGGGTGCCGAAGACCTTCAGCACGGTCCCGCGGGTGTTAGCCAGGGTCTTTGGTGCCGGGGCGGAGACGAGCGGCTGGGCCGTCAAGACCAGCAGACAAACCAGTGAGCAGACCCCTCGGCTCCCCATAGGCGGCATTATGGTCCAAGGAATGGACGGGCCACTGGCCCGTCCGTCTAAACCGCCTCGCCGAGGTAGGCGGCGATGACCTTGGGATCGTTTCGAATGGCGCTGGGAGGCCCCTGAGCGATTTCTTCGCCGTGGTCTAGGACGACGATCCGCTCGCAGAGGCTCATCACGAACCGCATGTCGTGTTCGATGAGGAGGACGGTCATCCCATGCTCGTCGCGGATCTTTTTGACCATGCCGTTGAGCTCTTCCTTCTCGAACGGGTTCATGCCCGCTGCCGGCTCGTCCAGCAAGAGGAGTTGGGGCTTGGTGGCCATTGCGCGGGCGATCTCGAGCCTTCGCTGCATTCCGTAGGAGAGGTCGGCGCTCCGAACGTTCGCGACCTGGTCGAGGTTCAGGATCTTCAGCAACTCCATCGCCTCGTGCTTTAGCTCTTCGGTTTCCTTTATGGCGGAAGGGAAGTAGCCGAGGGCGCTCCCCAGCGTTGTGCGATGGCGGAGGAAGCCGCCTACGACGACGTTCTCCAGGACCGACAGGGCCTTGAAGAGCCGGATGTTCTGGAACGTTCGGGCAATACCCAGCCGGGCGATCCGGTTGGCGGGAGTGCCTGTGATGTTCCGCCCGTCGAACCGGATCTCGCCGCTGGTCGGCTTGTACACGCCGGTGATCAGGTTGAAGCAAGTGGTCTTGCCGGCACCGTTTGGGCCGATAAGGCCGAACAGGTCGCCCTTGTTGATGGTGAACGAGACCGAATTGACGGCCACGAGGCCCCCGAACCGGATGGTTGCTTGATCGAGTTGTAGCAGGCTCACGCGGCGATCTCCGTCGTCTTCACGTTCTTAGCCCCGAAGAGGCGCTTCACGAAGTCCCAACTGAACTCGTGGTGGGCGAACACGCCCTGCGGGCGGAGGAGCATCAACACGATCAGCGTGACCGCGAAAATGACCATCCGAAGCTGGCCCGCTTCGATCTGGGCGGCCGCCAACGGCTTGATCGCACTTAGGCCCATCGATAGCACGAACTGGGCCACGATGCCCCCGACAAGAATGCCGAGGTACGTCAGGCCGCGCCGGGTAGGTGAGCCGAGGCCAGCGTCCATGATCCGCTTGATCAATGCGACGGCGAAGGCGGTTGCCAAGAGAGCGGCGATGACGCCCGCACCAGACACGGTCAGCGGACCGCCTCCGGCTGCCTTGAGGCCGCGCAGGTATTCCGGCAGGTAGGAAAGGAATACCGCTGCCAGAGCAGAGCCCGTGATCGAGCCAGTGCCACCCAAGACGACCATCGTGAGGATGATAAAGCTCACGTCCATTCGGAAGGTCTGCGGGGTGATGAAGCCCTCGTAGTGGGCGAGCAGAGCGCCGGCCGCTCCCGCGAAGGCGGAGCCGATGATGAACGCGGAGACTTTTACCTTTGTGACGTTCACGCCCATTGCGAGGCTGGCGACTTCGTCTTCCCGCACGGAAAGGAAGGGAAGGCCGTGCGCCGTCTTCAGAAGGTTGCGACAGACGGCGATGCAGACGACGGCTAGAAGCAAGACCAGCCAGATGCTCTGGAACTTCGGCGCCACGTTCAGGCCGTAGCTACCTCCAAGCTTGGCATTGTTCTGGACCAGGATTCGGATGATCTCGCCGAACCCGAGCGTCACGATGGCAAGATAGTCCCCCCGGAGCCGAAGGCTGGGGAGGCCAACGACGAGGCCAGCGATCGCTGCGAATACGCCGCCGGCAAGGACCATCGCGACGAGCCACGGGATCCCCTGAAGGCTCGACTTTGCGTAGAACGTAACCGATAGGTAGCCGGTGAGGTACGCACCGACCTGGTAGAAGGCGGCGTGGCCAATGGAAAACTGGCCGGTGATGCCGTTGATCAGGTTCAGGCTGACGGCGAGAGTCACGTAGAGGCCAGCGAGAATAATCAAGCGCTGACCGTACGAATCCAGGCTGCCCGTGGCGATTCGGTCGACCGCATAACAGCCAGCGACGGCGAGGATGATGGAGAGGAGCCGCTTTATCCAGAACATCAGACTTTCTCCACCTTGTCCGAACCGAGCAGTCCTCCAGGCTTGAAGAGCAGCACGACGATCAGGATCACGAAGGCGATGGCGTCGCGGTAGGGACTATAGCCAGCCCACACGACTAGCGTCTCGGCAACGCCCATCAGCAGACCGCCGACCACCGCGCCGGGGATATTGCCGATGCCACCGAGGACGGCGGCCACGAAGGCCTTAATGCCGGGCTGGAGGCCGTAAAACGTGGTGAGGGGGGTGCCGAGGAACGTTGCGTTCATCATCGAACCCGCGCCCGCGAGGGCCGACCCAAGGATGAACGTGAACGTGATGATGCTGTTCACGTTCACACCCATCAGGGCGGCGCTGTCGAAGTCGTGGGAAACTGCGCGCATCGCCCGGCCCTGCTTCGTCTTGAGGACGAGGAACGTGAGGAGCCCCATCAGGATCAGGGTCGTAACAAAGATGATGAGCTGGCCCGCCTGGATGATTAGGCGAATGCCTCCGCTCTCGACCGCACGTTGAGCGTCGCCGTACGTCTTTTCTGCATCCTGAGTCCGCTGACGAAGCTCCTTGCCCGCGGGTGAAAGGTCGAACCGGCTCTCGCCCGTCCTCGCGAGGTAAGCGTCGAACTCTTTCTGAAGCTTCTCGAACTCGGGCCTGGCCTTCGCCGCCTTCTCTACCGCTGCGGGGCTGGGGGGAACGAGGGTGACCGTAAACTTGCTCTGGCTGTACGGGTTGACCTTTTCCGAAATGCTGGGAGGAGGGCTGTTGGGAAGGAAAAGGGCTCCGCCGTACTGCAGGAGCAGTGAGACGCCGATCGCCGTGATCAACGAGGCGATGCGCGAGTTTCGACGCATCGGCCGATAGGCGAACCGCTCGATGAGAACGCCCACGATGGCACAAACCGTCATGCTCGCGGCCAACATGACCAGCAGGTTAAAGGCGGTGCTGACCGGGGTCGTAGCGGCCTGAGGATTAAACCCAAGGAAGTAGCTAGCGAACAGGGCGACGTAGGCGCCCAGCATGTAAACCTCGCCGTGGGCGAAGTTGATCAGCCGAAGCACACCGTAGACCATGGTGTAGCCGAGGGCGATGAGGGCGTAGATCGCCCCTAAAAGCAGGCCGTTTACAAGCTGTTGTGGCAGGGTTGGAAAGTCCAACCCTGCCACCAATTGATGGGCTAGGTGCATGAATTACTTTTTGAATTCGCTCGCTTCGTAGGCCTTTGCGAACACCTGACCCTGCTTGGTCAGCTCGACCACGAGGGCGCGCTTCGGAGGATCGCCCGCGTTCCCCTTGAGGTTGATCGCACCCGACACGCCGTTGAACGCGGTGGTGTTCTCCAGAGCCTCGGTGAGGTCCTTCGACGTCGTCCCCTTCGCCGTCTTGAGCGCCTGGAGGGTCAGCATGGTCGCGTCGTAGCCGAGCGCGCCCATGGTCGTGGCAGGCTCGCCACCGTACTTGGCTGTCCATCGGGACAGGAAGTCCTTGACCTCGGGGCGGTTCTCTTTATTGTTGTAGTGGTTGCAGAAGTAGCTGCCGAGGATCGCCTCGCCGCCCGAGTTGAGGATCTCCGAGCTGTCCCAGCCGTCGCCGCCGAGCATCTTGACGTTGAGGCCGGCTTCCTTGGCTTGGCGAGCGATCGGACCGACTTCGGGGAAGTAGCCGCTCAAGAAGAGGCCGTCGGGGTTCTTGGCCTTGAGGTTGGTGAGCTGGCCGCTGAACTGGGTCTGGCCGGTCTCATAGGACTGCTCGTCCACGATCTCGCCGCCCAGCTCCTTGTACGCCTTGGCGAACGAGGCGCTGAGTCCCGTTGAGTAGGGCTGCTTCACGTCGGTCAGGACCGCCACCTTGCGCAGGTTCAGCTCCTCGTAGGCGAACCGTGCCATGACGGGCCCCTGCATGTCGTCGGTGTAGCAAACGCGGAAAACGTTGGCACCAATCTTGGTGATGCTGGGATTCGTGGCACCGACGGCGACCAAGGGCACGCCCTTCTCGAAAGCCGACTGGGCCATCTGGCCCGTGATTCCGCTCGAGACCTCGCCGACCAGGCCGAGGACGCCGCTGGAGATAAGTTTCTCCGCCGCGCTCTTGCCCTGCTCGGGGTTCGATCCGCTGTCCTCGATCAGGAGCTTGACTTGCTTGCCGCCGACGCCGCCTGCCTTGTTGAACTCTTCGATCGCCAGCTTTGCGCCGTTGACGCAGTCGACACCCCAGGGGCGGAGCTCGCCGTTCTGGCTGGCCACGAGGCCAATCGAGATTTCGCCGGTGGCCTTGTTGCCCTCGGCCGTCGGCATGCTGCGAGCACCCGTTGTGCCGCCCCCACCTTCGGTTGACGTGGTCGGCGTCGAGGTGCCGGCATTGCCGCTCCCGGCCGTCCCGCTGCCACCGTTACAACCGATGGCGATGCCAAAAGCAATGGCCGCCAAGGCCAGCTTAAAGGAAAACCTTTCCCTCATCATGAATCTGTTTCCCACCCTCCTCCTGACTCGTAGAGCCGCCCCAAAGGGAGCCTCTGCGGTGTGCGTAGTATACAGAAAAGGATTGGGCGCTGCCACCTGGGGATTGGCTTGGGCAACGGTACACTGCGCCCCGGTTCACCGAAGGATCTTCGAACCTTTGGGAGAACCCTGAGCTCCGACGAAACCCACCGCGAACCATGGCAGAAGAGAACGCACCAGAACTGTTCGAGAGGGCCGTTTCCATGCTGCGGCAAGGTCGCCATCGCGACGCTCTGCCGGTGCTTGAGCGGGCAGTCGACCTGGCCCCGGACGAGGGCGAAGTTGTGATGCTTTACGGAGTTGCCCTTGCCCAGGTGGGACGGGCCTCTCAGGCGACGGACGCGTTGCGGCGCGCCACGATGCTGATGCCGGACAACGCCCGAGCGTTCGCGAACCTCGCCGTCCACCTCTACGACCAAGGGCTGCCGGAAGAGGCGCGCCAAATGGCCGATGAGGCGCTTCGGATCGACCCGGAGGATGCCTCTGCAAAGGATGTGCTGGCGCGGGCCGGCAGCCCGGTCGCTCCAGGGGCAGCGTTCGAGGTGGGCGAGACGGCAGTTCCGGCGAACGCTCAGGCGGTCAAGGACACGTACGAGGCCACTCGGATCCACGGGCTCTCGTTCTTGCGCGGACGCGACCGCTTCTGGACCGGTATCGGCATTGCCTTACTGGTCGGAGGATTAGCGACGACGATCCTGCTGCGCTTGGCACCCCCGTTCACGCCCCCCACACCGGGGGCCAAGGATCCGCTGGCGAGCATGGTGCCGAAGCAAGATCCGACCTCCGCCTTCGTTTTCCTGATCTGGATCACCAGCGGCCTCGGCGCCATGAGCTGGGTGCTTTTCGACATCATCGACCGCCGTGCCCGCCTGCACTGGATCATCCCTCAGGTGATTTGCTGTTTTTGCGGACTTCCGTGGATTCCCCTCGGCCTCTACATGGGGATGGGACGCAAGTAGGGCAAGATTGGCGTAAATAATCACGATCCCGCACGACTTGGGGAACGTAAACATGGCCATTTTAAGCTCTCTTCTACTCTTTGCGGCCAGCGCGCCGCGCCAGGCCACACCGGTGGACGTCCCGTTCCGCATAGGTGAGGATGCGATCATCGTCGACGCGACGGTGAACAGCCGCCCCGTGTCCTTGATGTTCGACACTGGCTTTGGCGGCACCGTCGTCCTCGATAACACCATCGACGTGGGCAGGCCCACGGGTCGGATGACGCTGCGGGACTTCGTCGGTCAGATGGAAGTGCCCACAGTGAAGCTGCGCTCCCTGGCCCTGGGAGGCAAGAAGATCTCCATAGAAGGATTGTCCGATATCGTGTCCACACCTCCTGGCGGTTACTCTTTTGCCTACAACACCCACGTCGACGGCATCATGGGCTTCGACGTGATCAAGAGCAACATCACAGAGATCAACTTCGAGAAGAAGAAGTTCGTCTTCCACCCGAAGTCGGTCGACATCTCGAAGCGCGTGCCGGACAACAAGCGAACGTTCCTGGCCAAGCTCCTGCCCATCGGCGGCAACTCGTTGGAGATGGCGGTCGAGACGCCCAGCGGAAAGAAGATGACCTTGGCGCTCGACACGGGGAACGCGTTCTACGCGACGACCCACAAGGACGTGCTGGAGAGGGTAGGGCTGTGGGACTCCTCGAAGAGCCCTAAATTCATGAGCGCCGCCGGGGTCGCCTCAGGCACCGTCGATAGCTGGACCTTCAAGATGCCTGCCGTAAAGATCTTCGGCGTGCCGGTGGCCGAGAGCGTGTGGGACATCATCGACCTCCCGTCGAGTTCCGCTGAAGGCGATGGAACGGTGGGCTTCGGCTTCCTGAAGAACTTCAACATGATCATCGACTACGACCGCCGCCGCGTGTGGCTGGAGAACTTCACTGGGAAGGTCTCGAACGAAGTCGAGGGCGATCTTGGCATCTACGCCGGGTTCGATCCGAAGCGGAAAAAGACCATCGTCAGCCGCGTCTCGCCCGAGACGCCCGCTGCCGCTGCCGGAATCAAGGAAGGGGACGAGCTGCTGTCGGTCGACGGTCAGGAGCTCATCGACGTCGGCTTCCGCCGCGTCCGCAAGCTTCTTCGCGGCCAGCCTGGCACCAAGGTAAAGCTTGCGGTCGCTCGTGACGGCGCGCTGAAGCGCTACGAGCTCGAGCGCAAGCCGTTGTACAACGAGTAGGGCGGGGGCAGAGGGGGTGTTCGGGAAAGAGTTGAGCATTGAGCGTTGAGGGTTTAGGCTTCGCCTGAGGTCCGAACACCGAACACCGAACACCGAACACCGAACACCGAACACCGAACACCCCGTCAAGGCGCCAGCCGCTTAATGTGCCAGCCCTCTTCCGCCGCTTCGTACACGATTCGGTCGTGAAGGCGGGCCGGGCGG
>Ga0216301_1000096_pt1 | contig 23265 bp, 20 predicted proteins | sample 4hB_Boncat_minus_FD_156203 | JGI IMG/M metagenome (GOLD analysis project Ga0216301, IMG submission 156203) | Terrestrial sediment cell enrichment communities for BONCAT metagenomics from Utah, United States - 4hB_Boncat_minus | ecosystem: Environmental > Terrestrial > Deep subsurface > Rock...
CCCTTGGGTCGAGCCTCGTTAACGGTGAGAGTCCGGCCGCCGAGCTGAGCGCCGTGCTTGTCGGCAACCGCCGCCTCAAGCTTGTCCGCGTCCACGTCGATGAACGCGAAGCCGCGGCCTTCGATGATGCGAACGTTGGTGCCGCCGTAGGGCGCGAAAGCGTCCATCAGTTCCTGCTCCGTGCTGGAGTAGGAGATGTTTCCGATATAAAGGGATTTAGTTGCCACGTTTGGCCTCCTGGTGCAGGGGTTACCTGCGATATGCGTTCCGGTTCTCGTAGCTGTGCAGTCGTATCTTGAACCGGCCGGAGCCAGATCCCTTATGATCGATCGTCGCAGACTCGAAGCGTAACAGACTCATTATGACGCCGATTTCGCGAGGGTGTTGCTTCTTTGTGCCGTTCAGCGCATTTATCACGACACGCACCACAATAGCAGGGTGGCTTTCCGAGTCGCCGCTTTCTACAAATTCGTTCCAGTGCCGGACCTGGTTGAACTGAAGGAACGCCTCAAGGAGCTTAGTGCGGAGGCGGGGACGGTCGGCACGATCCTTTTGGCGCCCGAAGGCATAAACGGCACAATTGCCGGTCGTGCCGAGGCGGTGGAGAGGGTCTTAACCGCCCTCCGGAGCGAACCCCGGTTCGCGGATCTGGAGACGAAGGAGTCGGAAACGGAAGTCTGGCCCTTCCAGCGGATGAAGGTCCGGCTCAAGAAGGAGATCATTCGGATGAACGTGCCAGAAGCAGATCCCACGGTGAAGGTCGGCACCTACGTCGATCCAACAGACTGGAACGACCTCATCCAAGATCCCGACGTGGTGCTGGTCGACACGCGAAACGCGTACGAGGTCGAGGTAGGGACCTTTCGGGGAGCCAGGGACCCTGGCACGCGGGTCTTCTCCCAGTTTCCCACCTATGTGCAGCGAGATCTTGATCCGGCGGTGCACAAGCGGGTCGCGACCTTCTGTACGGGCGGAATCCGGTGCGAGAAGGCGACCGCCTACCTGCTGGCTCAAGGCTTCGAGGAGGTCTACCACCTCCGGGGCGGGATCATCCGGTATCTAAAGGAAGTGCCGGCCGAGGAGAGTCTGTGGGAAGGGAAGTGCTTTGTCTTCGACGAACGGGCGGGGGTGGACGGCGAGACCGCCTAATCCGCGACGGTAGCAGGTACACCTAACGCAACCACGGCCCTCAGTAAGAACCTGAACCGGCCTTCCATCCTGCGGACTTTGTCTGCCGAGGCCGAGGAACGGCACGCAACCTAGCTGGAGCTTTTCCTAGACCTCGTTTTCGTTGCCGCCGTCGCGCAACTGGCCGCGATCCCGAAAGCGCGTCCGCTCACCACCTTCTACGCGATAGGCTTCTCCCTTGCAACCGTTATCTGGCTTGGTTCGCTGGCCGTTCCGTTGCCCTATCGGGTTGCCCTCTGGGCGTTGGCCATTGCGGTGGATTTGCTTACGCCGGTGGTGGCCGGCGCGCGGGCGAGCGGCATCCCGCCGCACGTGGCCCACGTGCCCGAAAGGTTCGGACTCTTCACCATCATCGTGTTGGGAGAGGCGGTCGTGGCGACCGTCCAGGCGATCACCCCGAAGGAGTTGCACCCGCAGGCAGGAATCACGGCAATTCTCGGCCTGGTGCTCTCGTTCGCTCTTTGGTGGGACTACTTCGACGGGGTCCGGGGAGCAAAGGTGCGGGAGATACAAAATCCGGCGCAAGGCAGCCTTTTCCGCAAGTGGATGTACCTGCACCTGCCCCTTGCGATGTCCATCCCGATAATCGCGATCGGCGTCGAACACGCGATTCAGGTTCCGCCCGGAGAAACCGTGCATGGTATAGGGTTGGGTCCTCTGCTTGGCAGTAGCGATCTGCATCATGACGCTAAACCTTCGTCTGGATGACCTCGCCGTACATCACCGGGGGAAGGACCCTCGCGCGGCAAGCCACCCCGTACCTTCTCATCGTCTTGGTCGCGGTGGGTATCGGCTTCTTCGCGCACTCCCTCGCTCCACCCTTTCTGGTCGGGCTCTTAGCCCTGCTCTCTATCTCCCTGGTGCTTCGGGAGCTTCGTGATGCGCCCGAGGCTTGGGAATCGGACGACGACCTGAGAGAGCCGATGGACGCCAAAGGTTCCTGATCTCTGCCTTGGCGGCTCTGCGGGCGGGTTAGACTGCAAGGTAATGAAGACCCAGCCGATCGCCGACAGTGGCCTCGTCTCCACGCGCCTGTCGTACGGGTGCATGCGGATCGCCGGCACCTGGAACCCTCGTGAAATAACTCCCGAGCGAGAGGCGGCGGGCAAGGCGGCCGTCGTGGCCGCGTACGAAGCGGGCTACACCCTGTACGACCACGCGGACATCTACTGCGCGGGCGGGTGCGAAGAGATTTTCGGGAAGGTTCTGAAGGACGTCCCGGGCATGCGCAACGAGATCTTGATTGCTACCAAGTGCGGAATCCGGTTTCCGGGAGACCCGAATCCGGATTCGCCGCACCGCTACGACTTCAGTCGGGAACACATCCTCGCCTCGTGCGAGAAGTCCCTCCGGCGTTTAGGCGTCGCGACGATCGACATTTACCAACTCCACCGGCCGGATTTGCTGATGAACCCGGTGGAGATCGCCGAGGCGTTTACCCAGCTTCATCAAGCAGGGAAGGTGAGGTTCTTCGGCGTAAGCAACTTCTCGCCAAGCTTCGTCCGCGCCTTGCAGGTCCACCTTCCGTTCAAACTGGTGGTGAACCAGGTCGAGATCCACCTGGGACGGTTAGATTGCTTTTACGACGGCACTCTGGACCAGTGCCTGGAACTCGGCATCACGCCGCTGTCCTGGAGCCCGCTGGGCGGGGGCTGGCTTGGCACAGGCGGCAACTTTGATCCAAAGCATCCCAAGGCGGAGGTGCGGCAAAGCCTGCTCCAATTGCTTGACGATACGGCAGGGAAGTACGGCGTCTCTCGAACGGTCATCGCCCTTGCCTGGCTGATGAAGCACCCGAGCCAGATCATCCCGATCGTCGGCTCGACCAAGCCCGAGAACATCCGCGACGCGGCCCAGGCCGACGATGTCGATATCGAACGTGAAGACTGGTATCGGATTCTGGTCGCCGCCCGAGGCGAAGGCCTTCCCTAAACAGCTACACGGCCTTCTCCCTACGGCCGGAGGCCGTGTAGCCGCAGGTCCGCCCTGCGCGCACCTTTCTCCAGAGAGCAGGCGTACTCGAAGTGTCTCTCGCGGCGCGGAGCCGCGGCTACACGGCCTTCGGCCGTAGGGAAAGGGCAGTGGCTAGTAGTCAGAACCCAGTTTGGCCGTCCTAGGCTGCGCGGCTGCCCACCTCGCTGACTCCAGACTCCTCAGAAGGCTGCGGGCGGCGCCGCATCCATGGCCACAGGAGCCACATTGACGCCAGGAAGAGGAAGATTCCGATGGCCAGGACCAAGCTGGTTTCCGAACGGCCCAGGGCCAACAGGGAAACGATGTAAAAGTCGATTGAGATGGCGAGGAGAAGGGGTAGCAGACTCCAAGCCAGCAACGAGCCCGACACTTTGATCAGCGTTTCGGAGACCTGGTCCGGCTCGGAGCGACGGTGAATGGCTGCGGGGGTGAGTGTCAGCCCCACGGCGATCGATGTCAGAGCCACTGCCCCTAAGTGAAGAGTGCGCTGATCGTCGTTAAGCTGACGGAAAAAGACATCGCTAAAGCATGCGATGAGTTGGAAACCCAGAAGGGCCTGGATACCCGGGAGAACCATACGGCCCTCTTCCAGAAGATGACTTAACTGTTCCTTTAGATTCAGCTTTTCTACTCGTTGCCTCGACATGCGTCTTAACCCTTTCTTAACAGGGGCGGCAAGGGAGGGAGTGTTGTTCCCCGGAAGCAACCACAGGGTCGCCCCCCAGACGCAAGAAGGGCCCCGCACCACCTTTCGATGGTCCGGGGCCCTGTCTTGTCCTTGAGAGTCCCACAGAGGCGTTCGATAAGCTTCGACCTGGATGTGTCCCTTTCTCCAGTGGAGAAAAGGAGTGCAGATCCTTTAAGGAGGTGATCCACCCACACCTTCCGGTACGGGTACCTTGTTACGACTTAGTCCCTCTTACCCCCCTCACCTTCGACCGCTCCCTCCCTTGCGGGTTGGGCCACGGGCTTCGGGTGAAGACGATTCAAGTGACTTGACGGGCGGTGTGTACAAGACCCGGGAACGTATTCAACGCAGTATAGCTGACCTGCGTTTACTAGCGATTCCGCCTTCATGCAGTCGAGTTGCAGACTGCAATCTGAACTGGGGGCGTATTTTTGGGATTTGCTCCACCTCGCGGTATTGCTGCCCTTTGTTGCGCCCATTGTAGCATGTGTGAAGCCCCAGACGTAACTGCCATGCTGACTTGACGTCATCCCCACCTTCCTCCGGCTTACACCGGCGGTCTCCTGTGAGTGCCCGTCTTTCACGCTGGTAACACAGGACGAGGGTTGCGCTCGTTGGCGGACTTAACCGTACACCTCACGGCACGAGCTGACGACAGCCATGCAACAAGTGTCTTCACGTCCCCTTGTGGGGGAGGGCCCTATTTCTAAGGCTTGCGATCGATGTCAAGTCTGGGTAAGGTTCTTCGGTTAGTATCGAATTAATCCACATGCTCCACCGCTTGTGCGGGTCCCCGTCAATTCATTTGAGTTTCAACCTTGCGGCCGTACTCCCCAGGCGGGATACTTAGTGCGTTGGCTGCGGCACGAGGGGGGTCGATACCCCTCACGCCTAGTATCCATCGTTTAGGGCGTGGACTACCAGGGTATCTAATCCTGTTTGCTACCCACGCTTTCGCGCCTCAGCGTCAGATGATGGCCAGTGAGCTGCCTTCGCCATGGGTGTTCCTCCTGATATCAACGCATTTCACCGCTACACCAGGAATTCCACTCACCTCTCCATCCCTCGAGTCCGCCAGTATGCAGAGCAGTTTCCGGGTTGAGCCCTGGAGATTTCACTCTACACTTAACGGACCGCCTACGCGCTCTTTACGCCCAGTAAATCCGGACAACGCTTGGACCCTACGTCTTACCGCGGCTGCTGGCACGTAGTTAGCCGGTCCTTATTCATGGGGTACCGTCCTAAGTCTTTCCCCATAAAAGGAGTTTACAGGCCTAGACCCTTCGTCCTCCACGCGGCGTCGCTGCATCAGGGTTCCCCCCATTGTGCAAGATTCCCAACTGCTGCCACCCGTAGGTGTGTGGGCCGTGTCTCAGTCCCACTCGAGCGGATCGTCCTCTGAGACCCGCTACCCGTCGTCGGCTTGGTGAGCCGTTACCTCACCAACTACCTGATAGGCCGTGAACCGCTCCTGAAGCGAAAAACCGTTTAGTGGAGCTATGATGCCAAAGCTCCGCCACATCTGGTATTACCCGCCGTTTCCAGCGACTATCCCAGTCTTCAGGGCACGTTGTTCACGTGTTACTCCGCCGTTCGCCACTGAGGCATTGCTGCCTCCGTTCGACTTGCATGTTTTAGGCACGCCGCCAGCGTTCGTCCTGAGCCATGATCAAACTCTCCGAAGAAAGTGTTGACCGAGAACCACCGAAGTGGTCTTGGTTGACTTACTTGTTTCGCGTTCTCCACAACCCCGAAAGGATGTGGTCCCATTGCCCACCGAGATGAACTCGCAGGGCGCGGGCCGCAGGATCCGAACGGCTCTTCGCCGTGGACCCCATAAACGGGATTCGATTTCTCGACTCTCCGTCAGAACTACTTATCTGAACGTTCTTCCTCTATGAGACTTTCAAGGTTCTTGTCGCGTCTCTTTCAATCAGCGACAGAGGAGAATTATCCTCTATTCCCGTCTGAGTGTCAACCCTTGCCCGAGATTTTCCTGAAGATTTCTCTTTTCGGAAGTCTCTCGTCGGCTCTTGCCGACTCCTCAGCGGTATATGTTTATCTACGCTTACCTTTCGGCTTGCGTTGCACTTCTCGATTTTTTCTCTCGTTTCCGAAAGCGGCCGTCTCGGTTGTGCGCGACTCTTTTCCCTACTCCGAGGCGCTCCCGTGCATCGCACTCTCGCGCCGCGTTCTGTAGTTTTTCGGGGAGATCGGTTTTTGCCTGGCGCTGCCTTTTCGGCAGCCTCTTCGAGTGTTGCCGAGCTCCCTTCGGTCCTGTTGCTACGTCCAAGCCTGGGCAGGCGATGCACTTCGAGACGAGGAACTACAACGCGGGAGGCCGTTGATCGCAATTGATCGAGTGGGCCATCACTGCCACCCCTGGGTGGCCCTCAGCGGCCGATCAAGATGCCAAGAAGAGTTAGAGGAGTCGAGCGCTGCAACGCTCGACTCCTCTAACTAGCCGACGAAGTCCGCGACGTCGTTTACTGCGCCAGCTGACTCAGACGCCTGCCTTCTCCTTCTCCCGGCGCATCATTTCCTGCTGCCTGCGAACACGCTCGGGGACCACACGTTCGCGTTGCCCAGTGGGTCGGAAGTCGTAAGAATCGACACCAAGACCCCGCAGGACCCCCAGCTCGACGGGGGAGAAGTCGTCGGGGTTGGGGCGATTGAACACCATTGGCTCGTTCAGGTGAACCGGTGGGTTCGTGATGATGCGGCTGGCTCGGAGCAGGTTCTGGGAGGCAGCGTGTAGCGTGTAGGGGTGCAGCAGCGTGACGTCGCCGGCCTCGCCGGTCATCTCTACGAAGTCCTTGCACTCGCTGAGGAGTGCCTTGAAATTGAATTCCTGGGGGAGCACCCCTTCCGGATGCTCCGCTAAGAACTTCGCTACCACGGGCACGGAGTCGGTGGCTACGTAGGTGGGCCCGCCCTGGTGGACGACGTCCGTCCAGTTCACGAACACCAGAAGGCCCTGCTCGGGAGAATCCAAGAAGTGGCGGAAAAAGTCGCCATCCTTGTGCCAGCCAGGGGTGGTGGGTCCGGGAGCCCGCCAGGGTTCGTCGGCCCCTACGGCAAGGTTGACGATGAAGTGATCGCTCCATCGGCAGGGCTTGCCGATCCGGTCCTCGCCGCCGAGAAGATCGCACATCGCGTCCCACACCCTCGGGGCGAACTCAGGCACCTCTACGTACTTGTCCCCACCCATGTGGATTCGAGCTTCGGTCCACGTGCTCCGGTCTTGCGGGTCGTAGCCTAAACGCTCGAAGCAATCCCGCTCCCATTGGGCCGCGACCTCGCGCGGGAAGGCGTTCTTAAGGGTCACGTAACCCTTCTCGAGAAATTGGTCGATTTCTGCAGAAGTCAGTGTGCGGTACGTCATCGTCCTGCGCGCAGTTTACGTCGCAACGCGGCAGGCCGCAACCGGTAACCCGTAGAAGCCGGTATGAAAGCTACTTGGAATGGTGCGGTTTTGGCCGACAGCGGCGACACGGTCGTGGTGGAGGGGAACCACTACTTTCCCGCCGAAGCGATCAATCGAGAGTTCCTTCGGCCTAGCGATCTGCAAACCACCTGCTCCTGGAAAGGGGTCGCCCGCTACTACTCGATTGAGGTTGGGGGAAGGCAAAATCCCGACGCCGCCTGGTACTACGCGGACCCGCTCCCAGCCGCCGAAGCCATTGCGGGCCGAGTCGCGTTCTGGAAGGGCGTCAGGATCGAAGGGTAAGAGGTAGTCCCTCTAGCCGCAACCCCCGCACCGGGGGCACGTCGGAAGCTGGTTCGAGTAGACGGACATGCAGCATCGGCAAACGACGCTGTCGAACTCCAAGGTGTCCGGAACCTCCTCGTTGAGCTTGCTCAGTTCCTCCCGTTCGTGGACTTCCTGCAACCGCCCTAGATCGTAGGGATCCCGTCGCAGCCTTTTCACCCCCGGGACGAAGGCCGTCCAGAGGGTGGCGAGTACGAACACAAAGGCGAACGCGGCAAAGCTCTCCGAGACAAAGGGGATGGACCAAGTGGCGATCCACAGAATGGCGAACACGACGCTGATCGCCGCCAGTTGGATCACGCGCGGATTCTTCATAGCCTGAATCCAGTATAGGTCGTGCGCCGATTTTCTGATCTCATCGGACGGCAACTGACTACAGTGAAACTTACATGGGGCCCCCACGGTTTTGGAGCTCATCCAGCCTTATTTCAACAGCCGAATCCCGTGGTGGGTGAGGTCGATCCGACCCTCGCGGAAAAGGGCTCCGATCACCTTCTTAAAGGCGCCTTTGCTCATACGGAACACCCGGCGGATCTCGTCCGGACTGCTGTTGTCCGAATAGGGAAGGAAACCCCCTTCGCGCTTCAGCATGTCGATGATCAGCGGCCCCTGTTCCAAAATAGCTTCGTACCCCTGGGGATTGGTCGCCACACTCACCCGGCCGTCTTCCCGAACCCGCTTCACGAAGCCCTGCTTCTTCTGGCCCACTCGAATGTCGCCGATGATCTCGTCGCGGAACAACATTCCCGAGAATCGGTTCTCGATGATCACCCGCGCCCCATCCTCTAGCAGGTCCGCAATGAGGAACTCGACCGGCGCCCCTTGGCCCAGTTCGGAAGCGTCCACCTCCAGATACTTCTGCAGCCTCATGGTTCCGAAGACCCGGTTCGTAGCCTCGTCCCGCAAGACACGAACGATGTATCCCCGTCCCTCGACCATCCGCGGCCTCTGCTCGGAGAAGGGAACGAGCAGGTCTTTGTCCAGTCCCCAGTCCACGAACGCCCCCACATTTGACACGGAGGTGACGTGCAGGTATGCGAACTCCCCCACCTGCGCTTTCGGTCGCTGGGTCGTCGCCACCAGCCGATCCTCCGAGTCCGTGTAGACGAACACCCGCACCTTCGCGTCCACGTCGGCACCAGCCGGGACGTACCGGCGAGGTAGGAGCACGTCCTGCTCTTCGTCCGTAACGTAGGCGCCAACGCTAGTGAGGCGGGCGATGCGCAGTTCTTGAGTTGTGCCGACTTCGATCATGGTTCCCCGCGGCTGCGTCTCTTGACGAAGCACCCAAGCCTACGGGTTCCGTCCCTACCGTGTCAGCAACAACGTGACGATCCAGATAGGAAAGCACGCCAAACCGACGTAAAGTCCCCGTCGCGTCAGATCGTACAGCGCCGATTCTTCGTCGGGGTTGGCGCGGGTGTAGACCTGGGTGAGAAGGCTCACGCTGAGGCCGGCCAGCATGATGCTTGGCAACAGGAAGTACATCGCTCCCGGCAAAAGGAAAACGAGCAGGGCGACCACCACCGTCCCCGTCACCGATTCGGCCGTAGGTTGCCACCCAAACCGGATGATATTGACCTGCGCGATTCTAGGATCGTGTTCGTGTCGCTGAACCACGGTTCGTCTCCTTTTTGGCGGGCGTTGCCTTCGTAGAGGGTGAAGAGTCGCGCAGGTATTGCTCGTAAATGCGATAGCCGGCGTGGCCGACCGCCACCGCTGTGCACAGCGCCAGAGCCGTCGTCAGCCGCCGTGTGCTCCACCCCATTGCACTAGTGTACTGCGACTCTTTCCGACTTCCGGCCTTCGCGGAGGCACATCTACTTCGGCTTAGGGCGCGACTCGTAACGGAAGAAGGGAAGCTGCGTCCAAAGCAATATGAAAGGTCTCGCGGCTGTTCTCTTGGCTCTGGTATCGGCGTCAACCTTTGCCCAATCAGAAACGCCTCGACCCATCCGCCTGACCATTCGTCACGCCGACCCATGGGCGGTGAAAGCGATGCTGGAGGGCCGCCAGATCCTGTCCCCCGAGCTGAGCACGGTCCTGGCCCTTTCGGGGGGCGCGCCTCCGGCGATGGCTCAGGCCACGGCCCCCCTCGTGATGAACGGGCGCTTTATGGTGAACCCAACGGACAACACGCTGTGGTTCTTTCCCGATCGCGTCGCCCGCTGAGATCGCGTTAGACTTGACGATCGAAGAAGTGGTCCAGCGATTCGTCGTGGCCGGAACGATGGGTTCCGCAGCCGATGAGCGACTTCAGCCAGGTGCCTACTGATGAGGCGGCACCACCGAACGCCACCGCCAATGCCAGCAGGGGCGAGGGCTTGGAGTCCTGATAGACGGGAGCTTCGGCAACGACCACGAACTCATGGTATTTCCAACGGGGAGTCTGCCCCTGTCCCCCGTTCGCGGGACGCAGCTATCGCCACTCCCAGCGACCAAGTATCTTGAGGGCCAATGAAGAAAGGGGTGATCCTGCTCTCTGGTGGCCTTGACTCGGCCACCGTCCTCGCCATGGCCCAAGAAGAGGGCTTCGAGTCTCACGCCCTAACGGTGCTGTACGGACAGCGGCACGACGTTGAGGTTCAGGCGGCCAAGCGAGTTGCGGCCGCGGCAGGTGTCACCGATCACCGATTCGTGAAGGTCGAGCTCGACGTGCTCGGCGGCTCGGCGCTCACCGACGACATCGAGGTGCCCAAGGACCGGGACGAGTCCCAAATGACCGACATCCCCGTCACGTACGTTCCCGCGCGAAACACCGTCATGCTCGCCATCGCTTTGGGGTTTGCCGAAGTCGTCGGCGCGAGCGACATCTTTGTCGGCGTAAACGCCGTCGACTACAGCGGCTATCCCGACTGCCGCCCCGAATACGTCAGCGCGTTCCAAGACCTTGCCCGCCTCGCGACCAAGGCCGGAGTGGAGGGGGCGGAGATCCAGATCCATGCGCCGCTCATCCAACTGACGAAGCCGCAGATCATCGAGGAGGGCCTGCGGCTGGGGGTCGATTACGGCCTGACCCACTCCTGCTACGACCCCGTCAACGGCCGGGCTTGCGGTCACTGCGACTCGTGCACGATCCGCAAGCGGGCATTCGAGGACCTGGGCCTCCAAGATCCTGCTTTGGCTCCCTAACGATTAGGATCCCGAATCAACGGCCGCGAGGGATCCTTCTGCGAACGCCACCACTTCCTGAAACGGCACCGATTCCGCAATTCCGAAAAGTGGGTTACGGCTGAGCCGCGACGACGTGAAACGAGGACTGCTCAAGCCGCACAAGAACTTTGCGACGCGTCGAGGCGTTCCCAACTCCGCCGGATGATCAGCAAGGAGCGTTGCCAACTGCGTCCGGCTCACCTTTGCCGCCAAGGGCTCGTCTACCTCGACTGCCGGGATCTTCTGGGCGGCTCCCGAGAGGCAATAGCTGCAGTGGCCGCAAGGCGCACTGCGTTGCTCCCCGAAGTAGCCGACCAGCGCATTGGTCTGACAGCCAGTTTGCTCGACAAGCTCTGGAACCATCTTGAGCCGCTCGATCTCTGCCCGCTCCCGATGCTGAAAGCGCCGGTCCAGCTCCGCCACTAACCGCGGTGCCTGATCCGGTCCGACAAGCCTCGTGTACCGATCCCGCACATCGCTCGACCGCAACTCAACTAAGCCCCGCTCCGCCATCACCTCCAGCGCGCGCACGACCCGCTTTCGTTCGGCTTCCAAAGCTTCTGCCGCCTTATCAGGGTCCAGGGCAAACCACGTCCTCCCTCGCCTGGCGACGCCGAAAAGACTGCGGACGAATTCACCGTGCTGCCCTGGGAACGCCTCGAAGACTTCGTCCGTGGGCACCAGCGGCCTAAACTCGTAGCCCGCGTAAAACGGTGTCCCTCGACGGATCGCTCCCAGAAGTTCCAGGTACGTCAGCGCCGTGCGCAGAACGAGGGGCCGGAGATCGTGCTGGTTCGACGTTTCGTACTGGGAGAGGGCGAACTCTTCTTCCTGCCCCAGCAAGCTCTCCACCAGTGACCTTAGCGACTCTTCGGAAGGTGTGTCGCCGTACACGAAGTTCTCCAGCACCGGCAGGTCGTTGGCGCAGGCCAGCATTTCGACTGTCGAAGGCTTGTCGTCGCGGCCCGCGCGCCCGATCTCCTGGCTGTACGACTCCAGGCTTTTGGGCATGTTGTAGTGGTACACGTATCGCACGTCCGCCTTGTCGATTCCCATTCCGAACGCGATCGTCGCCACAACGATCCCACCGGGACGGGCCATCCACCGGTCTTGTACCGCCGTCCTCTCCTCCGGCTTCATCCCCGCGTGGTACGCCTCGGCGGCAAAGCCTTCCTGCTGGAGCAAAGCCGCGACCTGCTCCGCCGTCTTCTGGAGCGTCACGTACACAATCGTCGCTCCCGATGGACGCTCGCGAAGGCGGTCGATGAGCCGGCGGTTCCGCTCGCGCAGGGTGGTCGGGGTGGTCAGCAGGGTGAGATTGTGCCGGTAGAAGCCGGTCAAGACCACCGCCTCCTCCGGAATCTGAAACCCCTTGCAGATGTCCGCAACGACGCTGGCGGTGGCCGTCGCGGTGAGGGCGAGAACCCTCTCGGCACCGACCGCCCGCGCGGTGTCCGCGAGCTTCAAGTAGTCCGGGCGGAAGTTGTGGCCCCACTCGGAGATGCAGTGCGCCTCGTCGACCGCGAAAAGCCCGATCCGCAGCCGGTGAAGCTCCCCCAAGAACCGCTCGTTGTTGAACCGTTCTGGGGCCACGTAAAGGATCTTCAACTCGCCTGAGCGAAGGCGGTCGTTGATCTGCTTGAGTTCGTCGAAGCTGAGTGAGGAGTCCAGTCGTGCCGCCGGTATCCCGTGCCGAGTGAGAAAGTCGATCTGGTCCTTCATTAAGGCGATCAGCGGACTGACTACCAGCGTCACCCCCTCGATTGCCAGTGCCGGGAGCTGATAGCACAGCGATTTGCCTCCGCCCGTGGGAAAAACGGCAAGAGCCGCATTGTGCTCCAGGAGCGCCTGGATCGCCTCGCGCTGGCCTTCGCGAAAGGCCGGGAAGCCGAATGTTTGCTTGAGCAGGCCGTCGAGGTCGGGAGGCACAGGACTAATTCTGGGGGCATGCGCGGCTGGCGTCAAGGCGGAGGGAAGAGGGATTTAGGTCTTGAGGTCTTGGGATCTTTAGGGAGAAGCTGGTGAACGCCTCTGTGCTCTCCGTGGTGAACCCAACTCGGAAAGTTCCCTTTCTCCACCCCCTGCCCCCTCCTCATTTTTCTCGCGCATGTGCGTCTCCCTGGGCCATGCTTGCCCCGCGGAAAAACGAGGAGGGGGTTTTGGCGCGTACAGAATAGACAACATGCTTCTGACGCTCCTTGCCCTCCAGCAGCCCGTGTTCGACTTCGAGGTCCTTAGCGGACGCGGGCTGCAAGTGCGGATGGCGGGGGTTCCGGTAGTGCGGGGGAGCTGGTTCCAGTACTACGAGCCGGATTGGAGCAAGGGGCACTACAGTTCTAACTGGAACGCTCAGAAGGTCGAGCGGGTGGATGACAACACCGTCCAGCTCACCTTCACCAGCCCCGACGGGCGCGCCAGCGGTTCGCAGACTTACCGCCGGGAGGGCGACCGGCTCAAGGTCCACTACCGGTTCGACTGGGCCGGCGAAAAGCCGGTGAAGATCGAGGCATCGGCGGGAATGGTTTGGGCTCCGTCGATAGAAGCGGGAACGCTTCTCGCCGATGCCAAACCGACGCGTGCGCTGAACACCTACGTCTACACAAGCCAAGAACTCGAACCGCGTCGATTCTCCGCGGACGCGAGCAACTATGCCTTCGAAGCCCCCCTAGGCAAGCTGTCCGCCACCTCCAGCATTCCCCTCACCCTGTTCGACGGCCGCGGCTACCGGCAGGACTGGGCCCAGGGCCGCCAACTCCTCTGGCTGGGGGCGATGGGACTGGACGTGGCAAAGGGGAAGCCCGCCGAGTTCGACGTCGAGTGGCGACTTGAGCCGCGCACGGTAGCCGCCGCTGCTCCCGTAACGGTTGCCCTCAAGCCCCAGCCGACCGCCTCCGCGCTCGCCGCCTCCGAGCGGCTACCGCTTCTGATCCCCGAGCCCCGCACGAACCGGCTCGACTTCAAGCGCCCCCTGGCCCTAACCGGCAACTACAGTTATCCGGCAGGGCGCTTTCGGTTCTTCGAAGAGTTCCAGACCACGCTCAAGCGTCGGTTCCTCGTGCCGCCCGCGGCAAAGGGGGCAAAGGCCATCCTTGCTGACGGAGGCGTCAGCAAGCTCGGCTTCGTTCCCGGCGGCTACCGCATCACCATCACCCCCACCAGCATCACTGTGCTGGGTGAGGAAGACGAGGGTCTTCGAAACGGCCTTCAGCGTCTTGCCCAGCTTGCCTTCGTCCGCAACGGCCAGATCGTCCTCCCGACCGGCACCCTGATCGACCAGCCGTCCACCCGCTGGCGCGGTGTCCACCTCTTCGTCGGACCGCAGGCGGTGGGCTTCCACCAGCGGCTGTGGGACCGCGTGCTTCGCCCAATGGGCTACAACAAGGTCGTACTCCAGTGCGAACGCACCGACTGGGAGTCGCTGCCCGGCATCAAGACCAGTGAGACGATGTCGAAGGCGGACCTCGCCAGGCTCTTCGCGATGTACCGCGCGCGGGATGTTGAGCCGATCCCCCTGATCCAGAGCTTCGGCCACATGGAGTGGCTGTTCGCCCACGGCAAGAACCGCGATATCGCCTTCAACCCAGAAGTCCCCTACGCGGTCGATCCTCGCAAGCCTCGGACCCAGGAGGTCTTGACGAAGCTCTGGGACGAAGCAGTGGACCTTCTGAAGCCGCAGAACATTCACTTTGGTCTCGACGAGGTGGATATGCGCGGTTTCCCGGACGATCCCAAGCTGGTAACCGAGCTATGGCAAATACAGCTTCCGTTCTTGGCCACGATCGCCAAGAAGCACAAGGTCGGCATGATGCTGTGGGGTGACAAGGCCCTCGCCCCAGGCGAAGCGCCCGACGCCGCCCACGGCCACAACAAAGAAGAGGCAGCAAAGCGCCGGGCGGCCATCCCCAAGGGCTCGATCATCACCGACTGGCACTACAAGTCCGATCCGCGGCCCGAAGTCTTCTATCCCTCGCTGCAGCTCTGGAAGCGGGAAGGGTTCACGCCCATCGCATCGGCCTGGTATCCGCCGGAGAACATCCGAGGATTCAATTTGGCCGCCGTTTTGGAGCGCGCTGGAACCCTCCAAACCACCTGGGCGGGCTACGAGAGCAACGAGCGGAACATGATGCTGAACCTGAACCAGTTCTCCGCCATGATTCTCGCGGCCGACTACGCATGGAGCGGTCGCCAGGAGCCGGTGGGGCAGCTCGGCTACGACCCGATGGAGGTTTTCCGGCGGCTCTACTTCGGCAAGCCGGAGCCCGTCCGCTCGGTCGCCGGGACCGCCTTCGGCAGTGGGAAAGAAGGGAAGCGCATCGGCGGTATTTGGTTCCAGACTTTTGAGCCAACTACGCTTCGCAGTGCGGTTCTCGCCCAAGAGGGGCGCCCCTCGTTCGTCTCGCTCAACACCAAGGGCGCGGGCAGCAGCATTGCCCTCGCTCTGGATACCGCGGTCCGCGCCGAAGACGGCGAAGCCGTGGCGGACGTGGTCGTTGAGCTGGCGGGAGGGAAGACCATCAACCAGCGTCTGCTGTACGGTCAGCACGTCCGGGCGGCGGACGATCCCGCGCCAACCACGTTCACGGATCGGTCCGACCGGCTCTCCGCCTTCCGGATCGATCTAGGTTCAACTCCGGTTCTGGTGAGCCGGGTGATCGTCAAGGCGGTCAGCCCTTACGCCGGGCTCCGGGTACACGGCATCACCCTTTGGTGATGCCTTTTGTGTACAGTAAAGTGATGTAACTGCAACATGTGACCCAGAACTTTTACCGGGTTATTAAGTCCTTGAAGGTAAGGATGAACGGTGAAGACAATGCTGGGCGAGCTACTGGTTTCCTTTTACCAACGCGAGCATGCGGGTGCCTCCCGCTGGCTCGAGATCTGGGCGTATCCCGATAGCACCCTTAATCTGGTGATCGCGTCGGACAGCACAGAAGAATCTGAAGAACACTCCTTTCCGTGCGCACCGCACCACATCACGAATGTTCTTAACGGCTTCGACTTTCAGACTTCAGGGCCGTCAGGTTTCGTCATGCTGCAGCGCCAAGGGGACGCCTTAGTGGCCGAGTTCCAACGGCGAACCGACGAACGAGGCTGGACCCAATCGATCCCGGTAGAGGACTTCCGAGACTCTCTGATGAGATCGTCAAGAGGCTTCCCTTACGTGCTGTAGGGACAGCCTTAGTGTCGGCAATCGAGCGCGGTGATCGTTCTTGACTTCGTCACCGTGCATCGCAATGCCCCGACTTGGTGCACTCTATAAGGGAGAACAATGCTAACTCTCCCAATCATCCTCGCCACCGTCGTTGTTGGACAGGCAGCGCCGCCGCCGAACCTGTTCGTTAACGGCTCTTTCGCGAACGGGATCGAGTCCTGGACGGGGCTCGATCCGGCCAGTGCGGACGCGAAGGTTGTGACCACGACCGAACCCAAGGTGCCGCGGGCGCTCCAGGTGACGCTGCGGGCAAAATCGGACGTGCCCACGTGGGGCGTGGCCGTGACCCAACGGGTAAACGTCGACCTCAAGCGCGGCGAGCCGGTGATCCTGAGCTTCTGGGGCCGCAGTGAGACCCAGAACAAGGTTTCGGCGTTTTTGCAGCAAGGGCAGTCTCCCTATACCGACAGCTTCCGCGAGCAGGTGACGCTGACGCCGCAGTGGCACCAGTACGCCGTGGAAGGCGTGATTGCGAACGACTACGGAAAGGGGGAGACCCAGGCCGGGCTGCACCTGAACTTTGGACCAGGAACGATCCAGCTTGGGGAGTTCCAACTCTATCGAATGCCCGTCGAGGACCGGCCCACGGGTCCGGTCAGCCTCATTAGCAATGGGGACTTCCGAGGTGACATCTCGGGCACTTGGGATCAGAGATGGGTGGAGGGCGAGGTCGTGCCCGGTGGTGCGCCGAAGGGGAACGCGTGGCGTCTTACCGTGCAGCCGAAGACGGGGGCCAACCCGTGGGACCACTCGGTAGGGCAGGTCAGTACCGCGCGGATCTATCCGGGCGACACGGTGTACTTCCGGGCTCTGATGCGCAGCCCCACCCGTAGCCGAGTGGGCGTGATGTACGAGCAGGCGACCGAGCCGCACACGAAGTACCTCAGCACGCTCGCGCTGTTGACGCCGGAGTGGAAGGAGTACAAGTTCGCGGCGGCGGTCGCCAAGGGCTTTGCGCCCGGAGCGGCCAAGCTGACCCTGTTCCTGGGCTACGGGCCGGGGACTGTCGAGATCGCGGACGTCCGGGTGGAGAACATGGGGCGGACGCCGCTGAAGGACCTGGCCCAGACGGTGGACTACTATGGCGGAGTCACCCCCTCGAACTCCTGGCGAAAGGCGGCCTTGGAGCGGATCGAGAGGATCCGCAAGGGAGACCTCACGATCGTCGTCCAGGGTCGAAACGGCAAGCCCGTTCCTGGGGCCACCGTGAAGGTCGAGCAGCTTCGCCATGCGTTCAAGTTCGGAACGGCGGCTCCGGCGGCGCTGATCGCGGGCACGGACGCGACGTCCGAGAAGTTCCGCTCCGTGCTGGCGAGGAACTTTAACACGGTCACTTTTGAGAACGACCTCAAGTGGAACTCGCTGAAGCCGGACTACACCGCAGTGGATCAGGCTATGAAGTGGCTGGAGGCGAACAAATTCGATGTGCGCGGCCACAACTTCGTCTGGGGCTCCTACCAGTACCTACCGGCCGGGTTCAAGGAGATGTCCGATGCGGAGCTTCGGGAAACTATCCGGAAGCGGGTCTTCGACGCCGGAGCCCGGTTCCGCGGAAAGCTCTACCTTTGGGACGTGGTGAACGAGGCAGTTTCGGAGCGCGAGCTTTGGGAGCGGCTTGGATGGGACACGTTCGCCCAGGTGTTCAAGTGGGCTCGGGAAGCCGATCCGAAGGCGCAGCTGGCCTACAACGACTTCAACATCACCGAGGAGGCTCAAGCCGGCAGAGGGCACCGCGACATGGTGCACGACCGGATTAACAAGCTCCTGTCGGCGGGAGCGCCGCTGGACGTGATCGGGATTCAGGCGCACGTCGGCGTCCCGATGACGCCGATGGATCGGGTGCTGGAGATCTACGACGAGATGGGCAAGTACGGCAAGCCCCTGGAGATCACCGAGTACGACTTGGGCGTGCAGGACGACAAGGTGAACGGTGAGCACATGCGCGACTTCGTGACCGCCGCCTTCAGCCACCCCAAGGTTCAAGCGTTCATCATGTGGGGCTTCTGGGAAGGGGCGCACTGGCGGGCTCAGGAGGGCGGTGCGATGTACCGCCGAGACTGGACGCCGCGTCCGGCGGCGCTGGCCTGGGAAGACCTGGTGCGGCGGCAGTGGTGGACGAACGCAAGCGCGAAGACGGGGCGCAACGGTCAGGCGAAGGTCCGGGCCTTCCTGGGGAGCCACCGCATCACGGTGAACGCTAAAGGGAAGAGCTACACGCTAGAGGTGCCAGTTGACGGCACTTCGAACCGGGCGGTCTTCATGATCCCTTAATCAACTCGTGCCAGAAGGAGGGAGCGGGGCGGTGGTCGTCGATCACCACCCGCTCTCCGTTTTCGCAGAACTGGTAGAGAGCCTCGGTGAGGGGAAGCGCCTGCCCCACGTGTTGGGCGTCTTGCAGGTAGTAAGGAAGCTCGCGGAACTTCACTCCCAGCTCTTCAGCTTGCCCGGTTGCGGCGGCTTGGGCTACTCGGTCCACCATGGCTCGCCAATCGGCAGTCCCACCGTGCCCACCGACAGCGGTGTGGATCAACGAGGGATCGATGCCCTGCCGCACGGCGTAGGCGACTGCCTCGACATAAGCGGCGATGCCGAGGCCCATAGCGAGCTGGTTGACGCCTTTCACCTTTTGTCCGGCCCCGGGCGGGCCGCAGTGGGTGATGTGCTCCTCGCCCCCCATGGAGGCCAGGATTGGTCGGGCACGCAGGAAGACCTCGGGGTGAGCACCGACGAACATCCGAAGCTGGCGGCGTTCTGCGCCGTAGACGCCTCCGCTTACAGGGCTGTCAATGAAATCGGCGCCTCTCTGGGCGAGCGCTTGGGCAATGGCTTCAGTTTCGTAGGCGACCGAGGTGCCGAGGTCGATGATCAGTTGTCCCGGCTTTGCTTGCGGAACAAGCTGCTGCCAAGCAAACTCCATCCAGATCTCCGACGAAGGCAGCGAGGTGAGCACTACCGGACATCCGATTGCTTCGGAGGCGTCGATGGCGTAGTGTGCGCCGGGCACCGCCTCGATGGCTTCGGCACGCTTATCGTGCCCATAAACGACGTGGCCCGCAGCGATTAGGCTGCGGGCCATGGGGGCTCCCATCTCGCCAAGGCCGATGAAGCCTACGGTCATTAATAGGCGTTCGCCAACTCGACGATCCTTTTCGCGGCTTCTTGAACGGTCGCGGCGGGGATGATCTGGGTCCCCTCCAGGATCTTGCGGCCTTCCTCGACCGCCGTTCCCTCGATGCGCGCCACGATCGGCACCTTCACCTGGATCTTCTCCAGCGCCTCCAGCACGCCCTTGGCGACCTCGTCCACCCGGGTAATGCCGCCGAAGATGTTGACGAACAGGCCCTTGACGTTGGGGTCCATCAGGATGATCTCCATGCAGGTTGCCACGCGCTCGGCTTGCGCGCCGCCGCCAACGTCCAGGAAGTTGGCCGCCTTACCGCCCGCCGCCGCGATCTCGTCGATCGACTGCATGACGAGCCCCGCGCCGTTGCCCATGATGCCGATCTCGCCGCCAAGGCGGACGTAGGCGATGCCGCGCTTTTGCGCCTCGGACTCAATGGGGTCCTCCGCACTGGCGGCGGAGGTAGCCTGGTAGTCCTTGTGGCGGAAAAGCGAGTTGTCGTCGATGCTGACCTTGGCGTCGGCGCAGACGATACGGCCGTCTGGGGTCATCGCGCACGGGTTGATCTCGATCATGTCGGCGTCCGACTCCTGGTACGCCTTGACGAGCTTCTTAACCACGCCGAGGAGCTGGTTGCGGACTTCGCGCGGGATGTCGACCTTGGCGAACGCGGCTCGCAACTCATAATCGCTGAGGCCCCACGCGGGGTCGATCGGCACCTTTACGATCGCTTCGGGATTGTGCTCGGCGACCTCTTCAATGTCCATGCCGCCCTCGGCGCTCAGCATGACGATGCTCTTCTGGATGTTGCGGTCGAGCAGGACCGCCACGTAGAACTCTTTGGCGATGTCCACGATCTCGGCCACGAGGACCTTCTCGACGATCATTCCGGTGGGATTCTGGATGCTGACGAGCCGCTTGCCGATCAGGTCGCGGGTGAACTCCGCCGCGTCCACCGCGTTGTCGAACAGCTTGACGCCGCCCGCCTTGCCGCGTCCGCCCATCAGGACCTGTGCCTTTACGACGACCTTTCCGCCCAGTCGCTGAGCGATGTCGCGAGCCTCCGAATAATCGGACGTGACGTCCCCCGCCGGGACGGGAACCCCGTAGCGGGAAAGCAGTTCCTTCGACTGGTACTCGTGCAGCTTCATGTAAGCCGTAGGTTACCGCGTCGGGATAGCTTGAAAGAGGCAAAACAAAGCGGCCCCGCGTTGTAGCGGGGCCGCGCTGAAGACCGTGAAAGAGGGGTCTTACTGCTTTCGGGCGACCACGAGGTTCAGCTTGTCAAGCGTCAAGATGAACGGAGTCATGCCCGGTCGTTGGGGCTTTAGCACTCGGACAATAGCTTGGACGGAGTTCCCCGAGCCAATGAACCGCGATGCCGGGAGGCCCAGGTCAATTTCCATCGTGCCACTGAACGGCCTTGCATTGACCAGTTCCCACTTTTCGGCCGCCGAGGACATATCGCGAAGGAAGATCTGGATCGTCGCTCCTGGCTCCGGCAGCGCCTGAGTGCTGATCGTGAAGTTGCGTACCAGGCTTGGCGAGCTAGTCAACTGGAAGGTTGCGTCGACGCCGGCAACGTTACCGAGGCCACGTACATACCCGGACCTGATGTTAACCTCATCTAAGTCACCTGCTACCGCGAGGCTCCCTTGAACGTTCTGCTGACCGGCTGGAATCCGAACATTAGCAACGGTCGGCGCCAGGGATGTCGGCAGACCCTTGTTGATGAACTTGACGGCGCGGAAAGCGTCCACACGTCCACCGTTGATCCACCGTCCGACCGCTAGAGAGGTCTTCATGAGGGCGTCCACTACCTGCGCATTTGTGGTGCCCGTGGGAGCATGCGACCACACCAGAGCCGCCGCACCCGCGACCGCCGGACCGGACATGGAGGTGCCACTGTAGGAAGCGTATCCACCCGGGACAGTGCTTAGAACGTTGACCCCGGGTCCCGTGATATCCACCGTATTGCCGAAGTTGGTGAAGCTGGACTGACGATCGCTACGATCCGAAGCCGCAACGCTGACGACGTGGTTGAGGTCCGCTGGCATGACTCGGACGTCTGGAATGCCGTACGAGTTAAAGTACTCGGGCACGTTTAGCCCGTCGTTACCCGCCGAAGCAATAAGAACCACATTCCTGTTCCATGCATAGTCGGCGGCGTCCTGGAGCATCTGGTTCGGGCCGATGGAGAATCCACCGACGCTCATCGAAATCACGTTAGCTCCGTTGTCCGCCGCGTGGATGATGCCCTTGGCAAGATCGGAGTATGCGAAGGATAGTTGGTGCCGCCCAAAGATCTTGACCGGCAGAATCCGGGCATCGTAGGCAACGCCCACGACTCCTCTGCCATTTGCCGGAGCCGCAGCGATACCGGCGCAGTGGGTTCCGTGGCCTCCGTTGAACGGGCTGCTGTCGTCGGTCACGTCCGTGTCGTTGTCAGCAACGTCCATCGGGGCGTGGATCTTGCCGACCGCTAGGAACTCCTCGTGGCGGGTGTCAAGACCCGTGTCCAAGATGGCTACCGTGGTGTTGCGGCCGGTAACCAGGCCCCACGCAGACGGCGCAGAAATTTGCTGGGGACCGTACTGCTGCGCGTACAGCGGGTCGGAAGGGTTGGCATGTGCCTTGCCCAGGTAGTTCCGATTAACGGCAGCCACTCCCCGAAGCGATTTGTAGTACTGCTCCGCCTGAGCGATAGTCTTACCACTCGGAATGCGGACCAGACGCCACCCGATCTTCTTGTAGGACTCTTCGAGAACCGAACCGAACGCGGCGTCTGCGAGCTCAGGTGCATAGCCCGGTTTGAACTTGACCAAAAGCTCGTTAGGAACGTGCTGCGGCCTCAGGTGCTCAGGAAGGGAGCGTTGCGGATTTGCGATGGATAAAGCGGCACCGGCGCAGAAGACGGCGGTCAACCAGATTCGAGTTTTCATCAATAAGAACCTCAAAAGGAACACGGTGCGTCAGCAGGCCATTGGCCGCTGGATTGAAAGATATTCTATCAGAACGGAAGTCGACGGTGGATAAAGATGACTATTGCCAAGCTATCCGAACCCTTCTTGCATGACGTACAAAGGGGTAGCAAGCATTCGCGTTCACTGAAGAATTTTTACTTTGTCACGGGATTTGCCACGAAGGCGCTGCCCCGGCAGCCCTTCAAGTAATTCAGTCCGTGGACCTGGCCTGTCATTTCGAGCTCGTCCCTGTACACCGGGTCGTGCCAGCCCTCGATGTCGATGGCGCCTCGGAAGCCGGCGAGACGCAGAATGCTGATCACATCGCTCCAGTTGGTGTCGCCGAACCCCGGAGTACGGTGCCAGACAGCGGAGTGGCCGCTCCGTAGACCTTGATCCTGGATCACGTCCCAGTTGACGGTTGCGTCCTTTCCGTGGACATGGTAGACCCGCTTCACCCATTTACGAAGGTTGCGGATGGGATCGACGAGCGAGACGAGTTGGTGGCACGGTTCCCATTCGAGCCCAATCGCCTCACTCGGGACCTCGTTGAACATCATCTCCCAAGCGCGTGGGGAGTGGGCGATGTTCCACTGAGGGCGGTTCCAGGTGCCCCCCATGTCGCAGTTCTCGAAGGCGATTCGCACGCCTTCATCCTCCGCGATCTTAGCCAGACGGCCCCAAACCTCTCGAAACCGGGGCATGTTCTCATCGACGGGCCGATCCTCTTGGGCACCTGCGAATCCGCAGACGATGTTCGTTCCGAAGAGGCGAGCGCCCTTGATGAGGGTCTCCCAGTCTGCTAGGGTCTGGTCGTCTTGCAAAGGATTGCCGTAGACACCGACGCTGCTGATGATAGCTTGGTCGCCAATTGCGTCGGCGATTTCCTTGGCCGACTCCTCAAGATTCGTCTCGCCGAGGTACTGCCAGGCCATAAATTGGAAGCACTCGAATCCGTGCGGGAGGATCTGGCGGATGTAGTCGGCTCCTGAACCGAAGCGTACGATGGTGCCGATGCGGATGTCTTGGTGGTTCGCGAAGGACATGGGCGTCCAGCTAAGTTACCTGGGGAAGCGGGGCGTTGCGGTGTTGGGGCCTTCCGGCGTTACGGTAAAGGAAAGTGACAGGCTGGCCACTGATTTTCTCGTCCGACCCCAACACCGCAACGCCAATCCCTGACGACGAGAAGCGGGC
>Ga0216301_1000097_pt1 | contig 23213 bp, 21 predicted proteins | sample 4hB_Boncat_minus_FD_156203 | JGI IMG/M metagenome (GOLD analysis project Ga0216301, IMG submission 156203) | Terrestrial sediment cell enrichment communities for BONCAT metagenomics from Utah, United States - 4hB_Boncat_minus | ecosystem: Environmental > Terrestrial > Deep subsurface > Rock...
GTCGGGGTAGAAGGGGGGGGGGGGGGGGGGGGGGCGGGCCCCCCCCCCCCCCCCCCCCCCCCCCCCCCCCCCCCCCCCCCCCCCCCCCAAAACCCCCCCCCCCCCCCCCCCACTCCAAAATGACGGTCCGAGAGTGGCTACTGATGGCGGCCGCCCGGCTAGAGGCGGCCGGGGTGGAGTCAGCGCGGCTCGAGGCCCAACTCTTGGCGGCGCACGTGCTCCTCGTGGACCGTTCCTGGCTCCTCACTCACCCCGAGGCCGAGTTTCCTGAGTTGGCGGGGGAATCGGTCCTCCACCGTCGAGAGGCGCGCGAGCCGCTCGCCTACATCCTCGGCCAGCGCGAGTTCTACGGCCGCCCGTTCCGGGTGACGCCAGCGGTGCTCATCCCTCGCCAAGAGACCGAGACCCTGATCGAGGCGGCGCTCAACTTAGGCAAGCCGGGCGAAACGCTTCAGGTGCTGGACATCGGCACCGGGTCCGGCTGCATCGCGGTGACGCTCAAGCTGGAGCGGCCCGCGTGGCAAGTAACTGCCGTCGACCTTTCCGAAGCCGCCTTAGAGGTGGCACGGGACAACGCGGAGATCCTCGGGGCGTCCGTGCGTTTCGTCCACTCGAACGCGTTCGAATCGCTCCTTGGCGAGTCCTTCGACCTCATCGTCTCGAACCCGCCCTACATTGGGAACGACGAGCCCTTGATGCCGGAGGTCGGAAGCCACGAGCCTTCCTTGGCCCTCTTCTCCGGACCGACGGGACTGGAGTTCTACCAGCGCCTAGCTGAAGAGGCCCCCGCCTACCTCAACGACGGCGGGACCCTCATGGTGGAAGTGGGGCACACGCAGGCCGAGGCGGTACGGCGGGTGTTCGAGGGCGCAGGCTGGTGCCACAGGGAAACCATCGCCGATCTCTCCGGCACGGCCCGTGTGGTGAGCGTCCAGTACGCCTTTGCCTGCAGTCTCTAACGCCTCCGCCCCCCTCCTGCCATAATTCCTAACTATGCAAATCGTCGTGCCGGAGGAGTTCAAGTACCTCTACGAGACCAACGCCGAGCGCCCCGTCGTCAAGATCCCGGCCGATGTGCTCCGCCAAAAGGCCAACGAGGTGGGCAAGATCTCCAAGAAGACTTTGCTCCTGGTCGACGACATGATCCGCATCATGAAGAAGGCCAACGGCATCGGGCTGGCGGCTCCCCAACTCGGCGTCCTCCAGCGCGTGATCGTCATCTCGCCGGACAGCATGCGTCCCACGGCCCTGATCAATCCCAGGATCGTCAAGGCCGAAGGCGAGATGATCGGGCAGGAAGGTTGCCTGAGTATCCCCGGCCTCTACGGCGACGTGAAGCGGGCCGCCTACGTAGAGGTCGAGGCCCTGGACCGGAAAGGACGCGAACTGACCTTCGAGCTCGAAGGCATGCCTGCTCGCGTTGCCCAGCACGAGATCGATCACCTCGACGGAATCCTCTTCATCGACAAGGTCAACCCCGCCACCCTCCACTGGTCGAACCCCGAGCGGGACGACGACGAGTAGCAACGATCAGGATGGATTGGGATGATTAGATGGATTTAAATGATCTAATTGATTCCGGATCATCCAGATCATTTTGATCATTAAAATCCATCCAAATCTCCCAAAATGAGGCTCGTCTACTTCGGCACTGGCTCGTTCGCGCTGCCCGCACTGCGGGCTCTGGCGCCCCACGTCTGCCTGGTGGTGACCCAGCCGGACCGGCCCAGCGGGCGGGGGATGAGGCTACAGCCTTCACCGGCGAAGCTACTGGCCCACGAGCTTGGAATCCCCTGCGAAAGCCCGGAGAAGAGCCGGTCGCCGGAGTTTGTGGAGCGGCTTCGCCAAGAAGAAGCGGATGCCCTCGTCGTCGCGAGCTACGGCCAAATCCTTTCCCAGAAGGTGCTGGACTCCGCCCGGCGCGGCGGGATCAACCTCCACGGCTCCATCCTGCCCGAGTACCGAGGCGCGGCCCCCATCCAACGCTGCATCCTCGACGGGAAGACCGAAACCGGCGTCACCCTGATGCAGATGGACCGGGGAATGGACACCGGCGACATGATCGACGTCGCCAAAATCGATATTGGCCCCGACGAGACCTACGGCGAGCTCCAAGACCGACTAGCCAACGTCGCCGCCGAGTTCGCGCTCCACTGGATGCCGCGGATCGTGGCCGGGGACTACCCGAGGCTCCCTCAGGAAAACGAAAGAGCGACCCTTGCGCCCAAGATCGAGAAAGCGGAGGCCGAGCTGAGCTTTGAGCGGGACGCGGAGCAAGAGTACAACCGCTTCCGCGCCTTCACCCCCGCCCCCGGAACGTTCCTAAAGACGAACCAGGGCGTCCTCAAAATCACCAGCGCCCGTCTCGCCCGAACACCCAACACCGAACACCGAACACCCGGCACCGTCATCTCCGCCAATCCAGTGGTCGTGGCCTTCGCAAACGGTGGCCTGGAGCTTATCGAGGTGCAGCCGGAAGGTAAAAAGCGCATGTCGGGCCGTGACTTTGCCAATGGGGCACGTCTTAAGCCCGGTTCGTGTTTAGTCTGATCAGCAGTTATATGTCCTCAACCCCCAGTACCACGCAGCCCCAGGCGAAAATCTCGCAAAAGCTCGTCGTCCGCACCCTCATCGGCTTGGTCCTCCTGGCCATCCTGTTCGGCGCCTACCGTTGGTTCCAGAACGTCGACCTGGAATACCTAGACACCCAGGCCGATACCGCCGGAATGGTCGCCGCCATCCAGTTCCTCGACGAGGGCCAGAAGGCGGTCGTCTTCAAGCCGGACGGGACAATTATCGAGAACCGTGGCCATGCCGCTGGCACCATCGATCGAGACCTTGTGTGGCAACCCGACGGCAATCGACTGTTCTTCGTGAGCGACCGTGGCGAGTCGAAGTCGGGAGCCCAAGCGGTTAAGGCCTTCAACATCTTCGGCTGGAACCCCGTCGCCAACGACGAGCCAAACCAGCGCACGATCGGTACTCGTGGCAGCAGCTACCCGTCCTTCGCCGATGAGAAGTCCATCGACCAGAACAAGACGGCCCTCATCACCAGCGGCGGATTCGTGCTGGAGTTCAATCCCAAAGACCGCTCCACCCGCCAGGTTCTTCCGCCCCTTGGCCGGGAAGTCTCGACGTCCGAAAGCGACGAGGGCGGCGCCGGCACCGACAGCCAGTTCGGGGCCGCTTACGGAAAGCTCGGCAACAGCTTCCGGATCGCGAAGTGGCTTCGTGGAAAGCAGTTCATCGCCGCGGTAATTCGCCGCGATGCCGGTGAGATTCTCGTCATCCAGCCCATGACGGAGAAGGACGGACGCTTCCCTCCTCCCCGGCCGGTAGTCGCTGGCAGTCGCATCGACATTTCCGTCAGCCCTAAGGACGGCAGTCTCGCCTACTCCGTCCAAGACTTCCAGTTCCCCGATCCCGACCGAATTCCGGAAGAATTCCGACAGGGCAACAAGATTACGCGCCCCTTCGCGCATATGATCGGCGTCCTCGATCCCGAGAAGCAACCGGAGCCCCCGGTGGCGGCAAGCCCCAACGACCAGGCGGCTTTTGGTACTCCCGTCTTCAGTCCAGACGGTGCCAGCGTTGCCCTGACGATCGGAGAGTACAAGGACGGCGCGATGTCGCCAAAGGCTCTGATCGTGATGCCCGCACGGACCAGCGGTGGCCAGGCCGGAGCCCGCCTCATCCTCGGTGAAGTCTACGAGCCCTCCTGGCACCCCAGCGGTAACTCGCTCGTTTACATCAAACGCGACCCGGACGGTAAGCGTTCGGTCTACACAGTCAACAAGGATGGTTCGGGCGAGCGCAGTCTGAGCGGCGGTCGCGGCAACTTCGCCTATCCGACGTTCTCACCGCAGTCCAAATGAGTTGAAGTTCGATTTAGATGAAGGTTGAAGGTTGAAAGATGAAAGCTGGACCAGTTGAGAATTCGCCTGTTCGCAGGTTCGAGGATCTTCTGGTCTGGCAAAAAGCAAAGTCACTCGTGGTAGACATTTACCAGCACTCCCGCACCGGTGCCCTTTCTAAAGACTTCGAGATGCGGGATCAACTTCGAAGCGCCGCTTTGAGCACGATGTCCAACATTGCAGAGGGCTTTGAGCGCGACAGCAAAGCACAGTTCCTAAACTTTCTAAACATTGCCAAGGCATCCTGTGGTGAAGTACGTTCCATCCTCTACATAGCGCATGACCTGGACTACGTGGACTCGGAAACGTTCAATAGGACTCGGGCTTCGGCGGAAGAGCTAAGCCGCATGATCGCCGGGCTAGCAAACTCCATCAACCGAAGCCTCCACCGCTGAAGCCCTTTAACCTTCAACTTTCATCTTTCAACCTTCATCTTTCAACTTTCTCAGGATGCGGCTTGGAGCGCAACGCGGAATTGCTCCCGGTACAAACGAGCATACAAACCATTTCGAGCCAACAGTTCCGCGTGGCTTCCCTGCTCCGTCACCACGCCCTTCTCCAGCACCACGATCACGTCGGCCTTAACAATGGTCGAGAGTCGGTGCGCCACGACGAAGCTCGTTCGGCCCTGCATCAGATTGTCTAGGGCCGACTGAAGCAGCGCCTCCGTTTGCGAGTCGAGCGCCGAGGTCGCTTCGTCGAGGATCAGAATCTTCGGGTCGGCCAGCAGGGCGCGAGCGATCGCGATCCGTTGCTTCTCACCGACGGAAAGCTTGATGCCCTCCTCCCCAATACGGGTTTCAAACCCGTCTGGAAGGGAGTCGATCGCGTCGAAGATGCTCGCCGCCCGGGCCGCATCGTACACCTCTTCATCGGTGGCGTCCTGGCGCCCATAGCGGATGTTGTCCATCACCGAGCTGTTGAACAGGATGCTCTCCTGCGCGACCACGCCGACCTGCCTTCGATAGGTGAGAAGTTGGGTGTCGCGGAGGTCGATTCCGTCGATGGTGATCCGCCCCGCCGTCGGATCGTAGTGGCGGAGCAGCAGGCTCGCGATGGTCGTCTTGCCGCTACCCGAGAACCCGACGAGGGCGACCATCTGCCCCGCCTTGACGTTCAACTCGATCCCCTTCAGAACCGGCTGTCCCGGCTCGTACTCGAACCACACGTCCTCCAGCGCCACATCGCCCCGGATTGGGGGCATGGGCAGCGCGTCCGGCTTATCGGTAACCACGTTCTCCTGGGCCAGCGTTCGGAAGATGCGGTTCAGGGCCGCCTGCGCCCGCGAGATCGGGTCGAGCACGACTAGGAACCGCACGATCGGCCCGTAGACGTAGTTGACCGCGTAGAGGAGGAACATGACGAGGGTGCCGGATTCCATCCGCCCCTCGAGGCACTCCCGTCCCCCGTACCACAGCACTAAGCCGGTCGCCACGCCGCATAAGGCGTCGGCCACCGTCCACAGGCCACCCCCAAGCGCCCCCTGGCGCACGTTCAGGCCCATCAGCTCCCGCGTGGTGCTCATAAAGCTCCGCGCCTCGAACCGCTCTTGCCCGAACCCCTTCACGGTCTGGATGCCCGCCAGCTTCTCCTGCATCTGCCCGTACATCGCGTCCCGCTTGCCGCGGATGTCGTTGCTGGTGCTCTGCAGGGGCCGGTAGAACCGCCGGAAGTTGGCGATGTAGAGGGGCGCGATGCTCAGGCTCATCAGCGCCATCACCCAGTTGATCTTGAACAGGATGATTACGACCAAGGTGAGCTGGACGATGTCGCCCATCATCGTCGGCAGGTTCGACGTGATCAGGTTGTTGACCGTCGCGGCGTCGTTGATGACGTTGCTGACCAGCTTGCCCGTCTGGTTCTTCTCGAAGTAGGCCAGCGGCAACGACTGCATGTGGCCGACCATCTTGTCGCGGGTTCGGATAAGGAACTTCTGGCCGAGCGTGCTGACGGTGACCGCGAGGGCGTAGCCCAGAATTCCCTGTCCCGTGGCGAAGCCGACGATGTACGCCAAGTAGAGCAGCGTGTTGATCGTCTCGCCCCGCTGCAAGCGGTTCACGATGTCGCCCAGGATCATCGGCGGCATGAACACGAAGATGCTCTGGACGACCGTCAGGACCGCCGCCAAGGCCATCAGCTTCCGGAATGGCCACAGCTCCGGCCAGAGCTGCCGGAAAGAGGCGCTACTTTCCGGCTCTTCGTTCTGGAGTTCTTTCGAATCGTCGGCACTGGCCATGGGACTTGTTCGGAGTCTACGTTGTAATTAGCGACAGGCGCGACCTAAAGGGGGGAAGCCATAATGAGTTCGCAGAAAGGAAGGACGAAGAAGTGCCCCTGCGCCTCCATTTTCAAGAAAGGCTCGAAGAGATTAGGTCGGACGTAATCCGAATGGGTTCCGACTCGTGCGACATGGTGCGTTACGCTGTGGAAGCCACCCTGAACGGCGACATGGAGCTCGCCGCTCGGGTGGTCCAACTCGACGACCGCGTTGACGACTTCGAGCGAAGCGCCCTGAACAAGACGGTCGTAGCCGTCATGCAAGAGGCGCCCGTCGCCGCAGACCTCCGGTTCCTGGTCTCGACGATCGGCATCGTGGGGGAAATCGAGAAGGTCGGCGACGACGCGGTCAAGCTCGCACGCCGGGCCACCAAGCTCTCGGGCCAGTTCCCCACCGAGTTGAAGGTCGCGCTCATGGAGCTGGGCGAGCAGTCACGCCGTCAGTTCAGCTCATCGATCCGGCTCTACGCCGAGTACTCCGCCCCGCTGGCGCGGGACATCATTCTCGGCGACCACGAGATCGACACCGCCTACTCCCAGGCCCGCGACGCCGTCTTCGGCCTCATCCGCCAGAACCCCGAGGCAACCCCCCACCTCGTAAGGACCATCGAGTGCTTCCACGCCCTAGAGCACGTCGCCGACCACGCCGTGGCCATCGCGCACCGCATGTCGATGCTCTACGAGAACGGGCGGGGAGAGGGATAAGGTCGTTGGGTCTTGAGGTCGTTAGGAAGGCCCCGCCCACAACCTAGTCGCCTAGCAGTGTCCGTTTTGGTCTAAGAGAAAGCGTCTTCCGCCGGCTCAAGCAGCCCCGGCGACAATTGCAGGCTAACGCGGGTGATGCGGCGGCGCGCCATGTTCTCGACCCGCATCGTGCCGAGCTCCGTCTCCACGCTGTCGCCTGGGCGAGGAACGCGCTCAAGGGCGTTGACCATGATGGTCGCTAGCGTGTCCGTATTGTCGCCGGGATCGACGGGCAGCGATAGGCGGGACACCAGTTCGTCGTAGCGAAGATCGGCACGGGCGGAAACTCGACCTGCCGGGTACGTCTCGATCTGAGGCCGCTCGCTCTCCAGCCGGTCCTCCAATTCTCCAAAGACCTCTTCCACCACGTCTTCCAGCGTGACCAGCCCGCTGGTGCCCCCGTACTCGTCCATCACGATGAGCATCTGGGTCTTTTCGTGGCGCATAGTCTCCACGATCTTTTCCATCGAGAGGTTCTCGGGAATCGCGACGAGGGGACGGACAAGCCGCTCAAGCTGGAAGTCGGGGTCGTCCAGACTCCGAACCACGTCGTGGATGTAGACGATCCCAATCATGTCGTCGATGTCGCCCCGGCACACCGGGATCCGGTTGAACGGGATGTCCTTAAGCCGTTGGAGCAGCGCTGGCCGATCCAGCGAGGCATCGATCCACTTGATGTCCAGCCGGTGGATCATGATGTCGTTCGCCTCGAGGACGTCGAGCCGAAGAGCGCGGGTCACCATTTCCGCGTGGGTCTTGTCCAAGACCCCTTCGGCCCCCCCGCTCCGCACGAGCATCAGGAGCTCCTCCTTCGGCACCGCATCGGTGGCCTCTCGGTTCACGTCGATCCCGAACGGCCGAAGGACCAGGGCCCCCGACGTCTGCACAAGCCACACCAACGGCTTAAGCACCGTCACGAACAGTCGCAGGGGGCGGATGGTGAGCAGGGCGATCCGGTCCGCCGCCTGCAGACTGAGGTACTTCGGCACCAGCTCACCGAACACGACCGTCACGTACGTGATCACGATCAAGGAGAAAAACGAGACCGTTCGGGCGAACGCTTCCGGGACCGGACCACCTAAGATGGCCGCCGCTCCGCGCTCGATCATCCCCGAGATGAACGGCTCCGCGACCAAACCGATGCCGATGCCCAGCATGGTGATGGCGATCTGAACCCCCGCTACGTAGGGAGAAACGTCCTGGATGGCCTTTAGGAGCATCGCGGCGGAGCGATTCCCCTTCTTCGCCATCGCCTCGATCCGGCTTCGCCGAACGCTGACCAAGGCGTACTCTGCGGCCACGAAAAAGGCGTTGCCCAGCACGAGCGCAAGCGACGCTAGCAGCAGGGCCATCTCAGGCGACATCTGGAGTTGATTGTAACTGCATCGAGTATGAGAGGGGAACCCTCACCTGCGGCTCGGGCGTTGTAGCCAAGCTTCCCGCTCTCTAAGAAGTCGGTTTCGGAACTCAGGTTCGCTAGGCCGTGGCGTTTGGATTGCCCTCGGCGAAAAGCTCCTCCAACACCTCGAACGCGTAGCGAAGGTGCGGGATCACGATGCTGCCCCCGATGACGAGCGCGATGTGCATCGCCTCGTGCAACTCTTCTCGCGTCGCGCCTTCGGTGACCGAGCGGTCAAGGTGGTAGAAGATGCAGTCGTTGCAGCGGAGCACCATGGACCCTACCAGGCCCATCAGCTCCTTGTTCTTCACGTCGATCGCCCCTGACTGGTAGGCGTTCGTGTCGAGGGCGAAAAACTTGTTGAACTCCTTGAAGCCGGCCCCGAGGATCTTGTCGTTCATCTCGGTCCGGTAAAGGCGGGTTTCGGCCGCTTTCTTTCTCATTGGGAGGATTTTGAGCCGCGGGGCAGGCCCGGGTACATGTCCCGGCTGATGTTGGTGACGTCCACCTTCCAGTCGCCGTCCACCTTCTGGAGCGGCAGCTCGAACTTTTCCTCGTAAGCCCCGCCGCTGTCCGCGTTGCGGGCGACCTGCATGGAGACCGCGGCACTTTCCTTGCCCGTTTCCCGAGCGCTGGTGATCCGCCAAGTGAAGCGGTAGTGCTTCGCCACTTCGTTCACGGCGAAGTCCCACTCCTTGCGGATGTGGTCCGGCGACTCGCCATCGATGTAGCTCATCTTCGTCAGGGTGTCCACATCGCCCTTGGCAAGCGCGGACATGAAGCGAGACCCGACAGTCGTGACGCTCTCGCGACCCGAAAGGAATACGAATCCGAGTACGGCGATGCAGACGATGGCGCCCAGCAACAGCAGGTTCACGCGGCCAGATTGCTTCATCGGTTGGTATTAAACCTCAAGCGGTTCGGGAGCCCAGAAGTTCCCGCCCGTGCTTGTGCCGCTTACCGCCCGAATCGGTAGATGTCCAAGTAGTCGTTGATGATCGTCTCCGTCTTGTCCACGTTGATCTTCCAAACCCGGCTCGGCTTTTCGACGACCCATACGATGGGGAACGGAGAGCCGTCGATGTCCCGATAGACCAGCACGACCCGCACCTGGGGCGGACCGGAGCGCCGGGAGAGATCCCGTTCAGTCCCCGCCACGCGGGGCGACTCCATCTGGATGAGGGATTGGACCCGCTCGACCACTCGCCCAACGCTTGGCGACTCGACGGGTTGGATAATCGCCCCTTGGACCACGCTCAAATCTTCCTTGGCGACTCCCTGGTGGAACCGCCGGATGGCGCTGGCCGGACCGTAGTCCTGCAGCATGTAGAACGTGGAGAGCGTGACCACGGCCAACACCCCCGCCGCGATGTACGATGAGTATCGGACAACGGGGCTGGCCATGCGTCCCAGAATACATCAGGGGCTGAACTCTATCCCGATCGCAACGTCCTTCCGTTCGTCCCCCACTTGGCCGATAATGAGGGCACAGACCTTATGAGCGACTTCCTAACTCGACGCGAGATCCTGAAAGGCGGCAGCCTGATCGCGGTAGGGCTCGTAGCCCCGCCCTGGCTATCCACCATCGCCCACGCCGACGTGGTGCGGGCCGCCAAGGGCGCCAAGGCGGCGGGCGATACCGTCTTGGTGGTCTGCCAGCTCTCCGGGGGCAACGACGGCCTGAACACCATCGTCCCCTACGCGAACAAGCTCTATTACACCTACCGGCCCACCGTCGGGATCCCCGAGGACAAGCTCCTCAAGATCGACGAGCAGATGGGCTTCCACCCCGGCCTCAAGGGACTGGCCGAGCTCTACCAGCAGGGGAAGGTAGCGGTCATCCAGAACGTGGGCTACCCGAAGCCGAACCGCTCCCACTTCAAGAGCATGGAGATCTGGCAGTCCGCCAGTCCCGAAGGCAACCTCAAGCACGGCTGGATCGGCCGCCACTTCGACCATCAGCTTTCGCAAAACCCGCTCAACCCGGTCGTTGCCCTTGGCCTCTCCACGGAGAAGCCCATCGCCCTCCACGGCCAAGCCGCCAGCATCCCCTGCTTCGCCAGCCTCGCCGACGTGAAGAACATGATCGGCGACGCCGACGCCGAGAAGATGCTCCGCGAGATCCAGGGCATGGACGCGAAGCCGGGCACCGCGACAAGAGCGGTCCAACAAGCCTCGACCACCGCCCTCGACGCCCTAAGCATCCTCCGCAAGCAGGTCTCCGGCTACGAGCCGAAGGGCACCTATGCGAACGACGCCTTCGGCAACGGGTTCAAGCAGATCGCCCAACTGGTCGCGACGTCCCCCGCCACTCGAGTGGTCTACTTCTCCGCCGGTGGGTTCGACACCCACGCCCGCCAACCGGACGCCCATGAGAAGTTGCTGACGGGATTCGGCAACGCGGTCAACGCGTTCCAAAAAGAGATGGAGGCGATTGGCAAGGCGGACAAGGTCATCGTCCTCGCCTTCTCCGAGTTCGGCCGCCGCGTCCAAGAGAACGCGTCCTTAGGAACCGACCACGGCGCTGCCGGCCCGATGTTCCTCGTAGGCAGCCGAGTCAAGGGCGGACTCCACGGCCCCATCCCCGACCTCCAAAACCTGGACAACGGCGACCTCCGACACACCCAAGACTTCCGAGGCGTCTTCGCCACCACCCTCGACGGCTGGATGGGCGGCGACTCCGAAGTCGTGCTGGGCCAGAAGTTCGACCGAGTCGACGTCCTGAAATAGCTTCCCTCTGTGCTCTCCGTGTCTCCGTGGTTTAAAGACTTAACCACGGAGACACGGAGAGCACAGAGACCTATTTGGACGCGGGCAACGCCGCCGTCAGCGACTGCCCGTAAACCCGCGCCAGCACCGTAGCCGCCCCGGGATCGAGGACCTGGACCAAGCCACCCTGGTCGATAAAGACCGGCCCCGTTGAGCCCCACAATACATCCGCGCCCGGCACCTCTGTGCCATCCGACCGAAGAACCCGTGCCTGGTAGCCCGTCCCAACCGGCGTAAGGCTGATCCTAAGCTGATTCGCCTCCAACGGAACCTTCGGCCCAAAGACGAGCATCCCGTTCGCCACGGCCCGCTCCACTCCCCCACTCGGACGGTTAACGGTCAACCCGCGCAGGGAGATGGCGGTGCTCCCCCCACCGTCAAGGTTCAGAGCTTCCGTACAGCCCAACCCACGCATGATGTCGGCGGCCTCCGCCAGCGTCGCCCCCACGCTCGCCTTCGTCCGTCCATCGATCGCTACCAGCCACAGATCGCCAGACGGCGAAGTGCCCACTACCGTACGAGGATGCCGCTTCTCCGAAAAAGCGGCGTTGAACCCCTCTTCGATCGCCTTGACGGTCACCGCTCCGTCCTTGACCAGAAGCGGTCCCCCGCTCATCGCGTGCTCCACCTTCTCCCAGTCGAAGCCCGTGGTGCGGAGTGATACCGTGACCTCGGTGCCCGGCTTGAGCGCCGCGAGCAGGGGCACCTTATTGCCACGCGCCACAATCAGCGCCCGTCCCGCGGGCACCGGAGTGGCCGGAGCATCGGAAAGCATGGACTCGACCTTCCCGGTGACGACCGTGCTGGGCGAGTAGACCGGGTTGTCCATCCGGACCACCAGCGTGACGCTCGGCTCCTTCGTGCGCGCGATTCCCGCCGCCGAAGTGTTGAGCACGACCGCGTTCTGCCCGCACTCCTCGTTCAGACCGTTGATCGCGATGGGGCTGACGCCAGGTGCCGAAAGACTCCCCTCGAACTGCGCGATCCCGATCGTGCTCGTCGTCGGTCCCCAGGCGAAGACGGAGCGCTTAGGGTTCGGCAGGCTGAGCAGTTCCCCATTCCGCACCATCAGCCCCAGCGGATCTCCCGTCGGAACGTCCCCAAACGGGAAAAAATCTCCGTTGATCGCCACGAGCGCCCCGCTCTCGTTGGCCATCTTCCCCACGGTCGCCCGCCCCACCTGCGGGTTGTCCTCGTACACCGTCCGCCCCGCAAGTTCGGAAACAACCCGTACCGACGGCGCCTTTGGACTAACCCGGACCGCATGCACGACCAACGGCCCCTCGCGCAGCTCCATCCGGTACAGCACCCCCGGTGCCAACGACTTCTCCCAAACCTGCACCTTCGGTGCCTGAGCAAAGCCAACCGTGGTCCCCACAAGGGCCAGCGTCAACGCCGCAACCACCGTCCGCGGCCAACCGATTCGTCCCTGAACGCCCAACACCTTCCCCTCCCTCTCCGTGTTCTCTGTGTTCTCTGTGGTGAGAGAACCCACCCGCTGGTTAAACCCTCCGGCTACGCGCACAAACCCTCCAAGTAAGTCAGCGTCCCCGCATCCGCGTCCAGCTCCGCCCGGATGCCCAGGGGAAGCGATAGCATGTTCTTGCCGTGCCCAAACGGATAGTCCATGATCATCGGAATCCCGAGGCTCCCCAGCCGTTCGCGCACGATCTCGCGCCACGGCCGCCCCCCGATGCCGTCCTCAATTTTTCCGTCGGTGTCCGTCATCTCTCCGACCACGATCCCCGCCGCCGTCTGGATCAACCCCGCGTTGAGCAGGTGGGTCAGCATCGCATCGATCCGGTGCGGAGCCTCCCCCACGTCCTCCATCAGCACGATCTTGCCCTGAGCGTCGACGTTTTCCGCCGTCCCGATGCTGTCGCAGATCAGGCAAAGGCACCCCCCAGTGACTACTCCTTGAGCACGACCAGAGACGGCGGTAACCCCACGGGGCGCACCCTCCGGAGTCGCCGACTCCCCCTTCAGAACTCGCTTGAACGACTCGTAAACCCAGCCATCCCGTTGGGTCGCGAAGGAAACGGCCATCGGCGCATGGACCGTGGCGAGCCCACGCCGATTAAGGGCTAGGTGAAGGGTCGTGATGTCGCTAAAGCCGAGGAACATCTTCCCCGAGGCAGCGATGCGATCGAGGTCCAGGTGCGGGAGCAGACGGGCACAGCCATAACCGCCCCGCGTGCAAAGCACCGCGTCCACCTCCGGGTCGTCGAACGCGTCCTGCAGGTCCCGAGCCCGTTCCTGATCCGAACCCGCAAGGTACACGCTCCGCGCCAACGCGCTCGGCATCATCTTGATCCGATACCCCTCCGCCTCCAAAAGGGCCGTCATCGCGGTCAGCCGCTCCGGCTCCACGGGAGACGCGGGAGAAACGTACGCAAGGGTGTTGCCGGGCTTCAGGGCTCTCGGTTTCATGGGGCTGGCTAAGTATGCCCGCCCGGGGTTAGGCTAGGGGTATGGCCGTCGATCCCAAGCTCCGGTTCTCGTCCCGCGTCCAGAACTACGTGCGCTATCGGCCGAGCTACCCACTGCCCGTGGTCAAGTTGCTCCAACGCGAGTGCGGCCTGCGGGAGGGCACCCAGGTGGCCGACGTCGGCTCCGGCACCGGCATCTTCACCAAGCTCCTGCTAGACGCGGGTGCCGTGGTCATGGCCATTGAACCAAACCGGGAAATGCGGGAGGCCGCCGAATCCATGCTGGCCCAGAACCCCCGCTTTCAAAGCCTCGCCGGCTCCGCAGAGTCGACGGGCTTAGCGGAGGCCTCGGTGGATCTGGTCACCTCCGCCCAAGCGTTCCACTGGTTCCAGAGCGAGGCCGCCACCGCCGAGTTCCACCGTATCCTCCGCCCCGGTGGCTGGATCGTCCTGGTTTGGAACGAGCGACTCGTCGACTCTTCCCCCTTCCTGAAGGACTACGAGCGACTGCTCCGCACCCACTCGCCGGAGTACCTAGAGCTAAACCACCGGGAGTTCGACGAGAGCCGGCTCCAAGAAGTGTTCGAGCCCAACCCCATGCAAGTCGCCAGCTTTCCCAACGAGCAGCGTCTCGACTACGAGGGCCTGGAAGGCCGCGTCCTGTCCTCATCCTACTCCCCCGAGAAAGGGCACCCCGCGCACGACCCGATGGTCACCGAGCTCCGACGCATCTTCGACGCTCACCAAAAGGACGGAACGGTGGCCTTCCGCTACGAGACCAAGGTGTACTACGGAAGGGGCTGACGACCGGCTAGCTCCCGCAGAGGTCCGCCCATCGTCTACATCGACCCCCTCACCGAGCACCCCATGACCCTCGGCCATACCCTCTGGTGCCACATGATCGCGGACACTGACGAGGAGCTCCACGCGATGGCCCAGCGCATCGGCCTGCCGCGCGAGTCGTTCCAGAACAAGCGGGTCCCCCACTACGACCTCACCGCCGAACGACGGGCGCTGGCGGTCCAAGCGGGAGCCGTCGAGATCACCCGCAAGCAAATGGGGCTGCGGACGAGGGCTTGGAAGCGGCGACCGCTCTAAACTAGGGTCGATGAAACTCGCCGTCGTCGGAACGGGCAGCTTCGCCCAGTGCTTCATCCCCCTGTTCAAGGCGCACCCGCTCGTCTCGGAGCTCTCACTAGCCGAGCTAGACGCGCACAAGCTGGACGAGAACCGGCGCAAACACGCCGTCGAGCGCACCTTCCCGTCGCTCGAGGCGGCCCTTGAGTCCGATGTGGACGCGGTCGCCCTGTTCACCCAAAACTGGCTCCACGGCCCCCAGGCGGTCCAAGCGCTACGAGCGGGCAAGCATGTCTACTCGGCCGTGCCCGCGGGGGCGTCGGTCGACGAGGTGGCCGAGTTGGTCCGAGCGGTCGAGGAGACCGGCCGCATCTACATGCTCGGCGAGACGAGCTACTACTATCCCGGGGCCATCTACTGCCGACAGCAGTTCGCTAAAGGCGCATTCGGCAAGGTGGTTTACAGCGAGGGTGAGTACTTCCACGACTGGGACCACGGCCTGTACGATGTCATGAAGTGGCGGGCGGGCGACCGCTGGCGCGTGGAGGGCGGCCGCCCGCCGATGTACTATCCCACCCACTCGACGGGCGGCATCCTCTCGATCCTAGGGACCCACGCCACCCACGTCTCCTGCCAAGGCTTCGCCGACGACCACCCGGACGGCATCTACGCCCCTGGCGCGAACCGCTTCGACAACCGGTTCTCGAACCAAACCGCCCTCTTCCACCTTGCCGACGGAAGCATGATGCGCATCAACGAGTTCCGCCGCATCGGCCACCCCAGCGTCGAGCGGATGTCCATGTTCGGCACCAAGGGCTGCTTCCAAAACACCTTGGCCGGTCCGATCTGGACGGACAAAGACCGAGTCACGCGGCTAGACGACCAACTCACCTGCGGACGCCTCGCCCCCACCGGCGAACCCATGGACGCCCTCTCCCCCTCCGACGCCTACTTCGAGGACGTAGCCCCCATCCACGACCTGTCCCGCCTCCCCGCCTCGTTCAAGGGTCTGCCCAACGGCCACATGGGCGCCCACCAGTTCCTCGCCGACGACTTCGTCCAAGCAGTGCACGCGGGCAAGCATCCAACTAACCACGTCTGGCAAGCCGCCCGCTACCTCCTGCCGGGCCTGGTCGCGCACGATTCGTCGGTACGAGGAGGAGAGCTACTTCCCGTGCCAGACTTCCCAGCCCCAGAGGCCCACATATCGGGCTCCAGCGGACGTACTGTCGATTAGCGGTGGATGAGAACGCCCTGAACGGGTTACACCTTTGCCGGAGCATCGCCCGTGGCCATGTCATCCTGAGGAGCCTACGACGAAGGACCTCTTCCAGCAAGGTGCCGTGTCAGAGTTCCCTATCTTTACAAGGATAACCCGCCGGACCGAGGATGCTGGTCCCGCAAGCGTCTGGCCCCGAACGCCCTGCAGGTGAGCCGCAAAGCGGCTGTAGCCGCAGGATAGCCTGCCCTGAGGCACGAAGGGTGCCTGCGCGGTCGTCTGGCCACGGACAACGCCCGCTGAGGAAGCGTCTCACTCGACGTGCAACCCCCGGCGCAGATCCGTCACGTGACGGATCTACTTTAAGAGATTAGAGTCAGGCACCTGGGCGAGACCTAGTCGTCATCGTCGTCGTCTCGCTCGACCTGCGGACCACCGCATCCGCTCACGACGACCGAAGTGGTGACCCCTGCCGCGAGGGTGAGGGCAAGAAGCATCGCTAAAGAGAGTCTCTTCATCTGAGTTTCCCGGTGGCCACTACCACCAAAATTGCAACCGCGGTCGGACGGCACCTACGGACCGTTCAACAAGACTGCCCCGCCTGGGGCGTCCAACTTCAGAACAAGCCTTTAGCTTCTTCGACGAGCCTATCACGCTCGACGGATCCAATACCGTCCTGAAGACAGCTAGGCATCATCGAGTACCCGTTCCGGCGGAGGAAATCCAACAGTCGGGGCTTGGGGATCATCCCCACTTGCTTTCCATCGACGCCCAAAGCCACCGGGCTGCGCTCACCCGCCATGCCCAGCATCTGAACCGATCCCCCGTCCACCTCGAAGGCATCCGCCCCCAGCACCGCCGCGATTGAAGCCTCGTCCACCTGCAAGCTCCCCACCAAGTCCATACCGCGAAGGAGTTGGAAACTCCAACCGTCCCGCTTCGGCGAGACGACGAGATCGAGCCCACAGCCCACCGGCTCGCGCAGGTCTTCCGGTCGGATCGATACGATGCACTGGATGATGAGGTTCATGCGGTCCGCCGGACTGCAAGGGCAGCGCCACCCACCCAACCGCCTGCGACGACACCCAAACTCAAAATGTTCCGCCCTCATGCGTGCCTTTCCTCAAGTTCACATTTTTGCCCTGCTGGAAGGGAGACCAACCTTGTGCAGGCTCGCGTGAGCCGCTCAGCTTTGCCGTCTCAGCCAGCATGCACGCCCAGTCCATCGACAAAGGCAAGGTGGCAAATTCAATAGCTCAGCATTTGGTCGCGCACATCCGCCGAAGGCTCCTCCCGCAACTCCTCCGGGGAAGAAGGCTGGAACACACCGCAGGGGTGTTAGTTGCCGTCACGACCAATCAGTTATAAAGAGCCGATAAACGGTGGAATCAGCTAGAAGGCACGTTGAGATCTGGCTACCCATGATGACAAACGCGTTCTTTGTTATGTCCGTTTGTCTCGGGGTGCAGGCGGCGGCGCTTTACGCCTCCGTTCAGGCGGCAGCTAGATCGAAGGACGGTCAACAGTCGCTGGCGGTCCTTGTGACTTTGTCGATCGTCGGGGCAGGCCAAGGACTGCTCTTCGGGATGGCGACACTCGTCCCCCAGTTCCAAGCGTCTCCGGACGACTACTACCCCCCTTCCGCGTTCTACGGGTTCATCGCCGTCTTCACGGGACTGCTCGTTCCCCTGTACTTCGTGATTTACTTCTTCGTCCGGGCGGCCCTCCACGTGTTTCGGATAGGAAGCCCCAGCCAAGCGGCACCGGGCACTGGGTTCCTCAAGCGGTCGCTGATCGTTTACGGCAGCGCTGCCTTGCTCCCGTTCCTACCGTTGCTTGCCCTGAGCCAACTCTAACGAACCGCATCCGGTTTTGAGCCCTCCCAGAGCCTTGTTTACAGGAATACCCAAGAGGATGGCTAGAGATTGTCAGAGTTCCGGTGGGCGAAGATACTTCTACCTGGCTAGCGCCTATCCCCTATATCTGGTGTAAATGAGCAACTCGATCCTCGAGTTTTTCCTCTTGGTGCTCCTGTGCCTTGGCGTTCAGACCGCTTCGCTGTGGGCCTCGGTGAGGGAGGCAGTCCGCGCCCAAGATCCCCAGCAGTCTGTGGCGGTTCTAACATGTGTCGGTCTCGTCGGTGCCGCGCAACGGATCTTGTTCGCCTTCTGCGCCACGCTTCCTTTCACTCCACCGACTTTGGATGACTACTTCCCCCCAACCATAGGCTACGGGCTCAGCGCAGTATTGATGGGACTACTAGCGCCTGGCTACTACGTGCTCTACTTCTTCGTACGGGCGGGAATTCACTTCCTGCACTTCGGCACCGACGCCGAAGTGCCCGCAGGAACAGCCTTCTACCGCAGGGCCGGCTTGGTCTACTCCGGCATGCTCCTCCTGTTCCTCTCGCTGTCTCTTTTCAGTTGGTACACGAGCGACGAGCGCGCAAAGAACATGCCTGTCGAGACTCGGGCGGATCGGGCTGGTGCGGATTCGTCCTGGACTTGACGCACCTATAGGCTGTTATGCACCCTCTAGCAACGGTCCTAGTGCGTGAAGCACGAGGGTGCAAAAGAAGCACTTGGAGGCTGGCCAGCGTCTCGGCCAGCCTCTCGTAGTCCTTGGAGAGCCTCCTGAATCTCGGGGACCAAGCGAAGCTCCGCTCCACCATCCTCGGTAATGTCGAGGACTACCGATGCCCCGTGACCACTCGCCGGGCATTACCAGGGATAGGGCTATAGTGGCCCCATCCCAGCCCTCTGTCGACCTCAGGGATTCACGGTGAGAGTAGCGCTCTTGCTCACGCCCTTGTAGGTGGCGGTGAGGGTTACGGTCGTGGCGGCGGTTCCTGCGGTGAACGTTTTGCTCCTGGTTGAATAGCCTTCCGGAACCGTCACCGTTGCCGCACCTCCCGGGACAGTCCCACGCGTCGAGGGGCCGCCAGAACTTCCGGCGGCCCCTCCTCCAGGTTCCTCTTCCCTTATGGGTTGACGGTGAGCACGACGCTCTTGGAGACGCCTCCCTGGGCGCCGGTGAGGGTCACCTGGGTGGGGGCGCTCGCGGTGCCGGCGTAGAACACGACGGTCTTGCTGGTGGCGCCCTGCAGGACCGTCGTGGTGGCGGGCAGTTTGGCCAGTGAGGGGTGCGAGCTGGAGAGGCTCACGACGATGCCGCCCGCCGGGGCGGGTCCGGTGAGGCTGACCGCGAGCGCCACCCGGCCCCCTGAGGCGACGGTGGCCGCGCCCAGGGTGAGCGACTTGAGCACCGGCGCCTTCACGCCGAGGACGGCGCTGGCGGTCTTGCCGCCCGCGGTGGCGGAGACGGTCGCGCTCGTGTCGGAGGCCACCGCCGTCGTTCCCACCGTGACGGTGGCGGAGGAGGCGCCCGCGGGCACGCTCACCGAGGCGGGGACGCTCGCGGCGGGGTTCGAGCTGGAGAGCGCGACCACTAGGCCGCTGGGGCCGGCGGGGCCGGTGAGGGCGATCGTCGCCTTAGAGCCCGCGCCGCCGGTGACGGACGTGGGCGAGAGGGTGAGCGACTTCAGCGTGGCGGCGAGCACGGTCACGGCCTTCGTCACGGCCTTGGCGCCGGTCTTGGCGGAGACGGTGGCGGGGGTGTCGGCGTCGACGGCCGTGGTGCCCACGGGGAAGGAGGCGGAGTTGGCCCCGGCGCTCACCGCAACCGAGGCGGGCACGGTGAGGGCGAGGTCGGAGCTGGCGAGCGCCACGGTGACGCCGCTAGGGCCGGCGTTGCCCTTGAGGAAGACGGTGCCGGTGAGGGCGGTGCCGCCGGCCACGGACGAGCGGGAGAACACCAGGTAGCTCGCAAGAGCCGGGTCGATCCGCAAAGAGGCGCTGGCGGTGCTTCCGTTGTAGCTCGCCGTAACCGTCGCCACCTTAGCAGTGTCCACTGCCCCCGTGGTAAACGTGAAGCTGGCGCTCGTTTGGCCAGCTGGCACCGTGACCGTCGCGGGCACGGTGCCATTCTCATCGACGGACAGCGCCACCACGGTGTCGTCGGCCAGCGGTCCGGGGAACGAGACGGTGCCGGTGGCGGCACTGCCGGAGGCGACGGAGGTGGCGGAGAAGCTCAGACCGCTTAGCCGCCGGTCGTCCTTCCACAAGGGGTTCTTCGCCACCACCACGGTGCCATCCCGTCGACCGAAGGCGAAGTGCCGGCCATCGGGCGAGAAGGAGAGCCCTTGGGGACCGGAAGCGGAGTTGCCGACCTCCTTGTTGAACTGAAGGGCCTCCACACCCGTCCTTGCATCCCAGAAGCGCAGGGTCTCGTCCCGGCTACCCGTGACGGCGTACCGGCTGTCCGGCGTGAACAGGCCGAAGTTGAGGAACGAGGTGTGCCCCGTCAGGTTCGACAGCACCTGTCCGGTCAGGGCGCTGCGAATGCGGAACAGGTGTTGGTTCTCCGGCGTGCTCTCGCCTAGTAAGAGTTGGTTGCCAGCCCCGTTGACAGCCAGTGCGGGAGAGCTTGGAGTCGAATCCAGGTTCCAGCCACCTATCCTCTCACCGTTCGTATTCCAGACGCCGAACCCATAGGCGTCTTCGTACCCGTAGATCCTTCCATCGGAGGCACCGGCCACCAGCGGATGCCAGGTACTGCCGAGCTTCGAGAGAAAGGCACCAGTCTCGAAGTCGTATAGCCTCAGAGAACTTGCCCCGGCAAAGGACTCGCCCAATGCGAACCGTTTGCCGTCGGTAAAAAAGGAAATGGCTCGGACCGGCTCGGTCTCGATCGAGCGGATCACCTGACCGTCGGACACCCGGATGTAGGCGAGGTTCCGGTGAAGCGACGCACCGAACCCGGCCAGCAGCGTCTGGCCATCTTTTGAAAACGCCAAGGCTCCGATATGTGCCGCCATGTGGACGCGCCGGATCAGCTGCCCGGTTAGGGAGTTCCATAGGTAGATGTACCCGTCAGTCCCGCTGCTCGCGACAATTCTGCCGTCAGGCGACCACGCCGTTACGAGAACATTGCCTCCGGGGTAGGTGATCTCGTGCAGGAGGGAGTTGTTCGCCACGCTAAGGGCGCTTAGGCGGGCACCGTACTCGGACGTCGCCGGATTGTGGGTGTTCTCAAAAACCCACAGGCGGGTCATGTCCGGGGAGAGCGCCCACTCGGACTGCCCGCCCAAAATGTTTGGGGTCAGCACGTGCTGGCGCCGCAACCCGTTGCTCAAGTCGTAGCTCCACAAGCCGCCTTTGAAGCGGTCGGGGTGAGACGAACCGCTCTCGGTGTACCATCCCCAAGGGTTATCCGTGAAGTAGTACCGACCGTCGGCCAGTATCTCTCCGTTTGCGGCTGGCGAATGGTAGTAATAGTTGATACTGTCCCACCCCGCCTTCGTGGCAGCGGTGGGAATGATCCGTTGCTCAGCCGCAGGTGGGTCCAGCTTCACGCGTGCCGGATTGATCCAGGCCAGATAAAATCGGTGTCCAGACCAAAGATTGTTGGTGCCGTTCCAATTTAGAGTGCTGGTTCCCAGAGCTCGGATGAGTACCCATCCATTCGCCCCGACCGCTAGAGGAGAGCCTCCTCTCGGAACTTCACCCAGGAGTTGGCCGGTGCTCGCGGAGTACACGGCGAAACGGGCCGAGTCAACGTCGCGCACCGTACCCACGTACACTTCAGACGAATCGCGGGAGAACACCATCGAGCCCTCAGCGTTTCCGATGCGCACACCGTCACTGACGCGCCACCATCCGGCACCGTTGTGGTCCATGTTGTGACCATAAACGTACTGGCTGTCGGGGGAAAAGCCCAGCTTGCCGACGCTGGCCATGGTGCCGGCGACCTTCCACAGCAGGGCCCCGTCGCTCACGCGCCAAAGGCGCAGGTCCGAGCCGATCGCCGCGACCAGCGCCCCATTGGGCGAGACCGCCACCTTCTGCACGCCGCCCGTCGTCGGGCCCTGCAATGTTCGGACCACGGCCCCATCGGCGGCTCGCACCAGCTTCACCGCACCGTGGCCATCACCGAGCACGAGCGTCTTCCCGTCCGGCATACAAGCTACGGCGCTTGGGGACTCTGCCAACCCTTTCATCCAGACAACGTCCGGCCGGCCTGGCTCACTTATCGCCTCGATCTCCACCGTGACCGTCTGGCTCACCGTAGCCTCCGGCACGTCGGCTCCGTTCAACTGCAGCTTGGTCTCCACCAGCAGCGGCACCGGGCCGGCCAAGACGTCCGCGGCGGGCACCGACACCTCCCCCTGGGGCACGGCCAGCAGGTAGTCACCGGCCTTGCCCGGCACGGAGAGGGACGCGGTCTTCGAGGCCAAAGCCGTCCGCTCGCCGCCGTTTCCGATCCGGTACAGGGTGGTGGTGGCCGACGCTGCGTCCGTGTACGGCGAGTCCACCTCCAGCGTCTGGCTGGCCAACACGGCCGTCAAGGGGAAGCGGCGCATCTTAACCGAGTGCGAGAAGTCAACGGTGAGCGGCGCTCCCAGGTCCGCCCGGCGCACCACGATCCGATGGACGGCCGGGTCCAAATCCTTGCCTGAGCTTACGAGGAAGGGCTGGTAAAGGGCGGCGGGCCCGGGTGCGAGGACGACGCCGTTGTGGATCCTCGAGTCGAACTCGCGCTGGCCCGCGTCCGAGGCCGGAGCCTCGGCGTAAGCGTGTGCTTTCAGGATCTGCCCGGACGTGGCCGGCCGTGCCACCGCCTGGTTCGTGACCATGAGTCCGTCCACCGCGCCCCAGCAATAGGAGTTAGGGGTGGCCACGGAGTGGAACACGGCAGCGTAGCGCTCGCCGGGAACCAGGTTGTCGACCCGGTAACTTCCCAGCACGCCGCAAAAAGCCGTGTTCCACTGCCCATTATGAAAGTAGCCCCTGGCGGTCGCCGAAACCATGGTGTCCGAGGCGGTCCAAATGCCGGCGGCATCCGTGGCTACGAGGGTTAGCTTCTGTCCTGGCGCGAGCCCCAGAAGCCCCAGCAGGAACGCGAGGGTCGACAGCGATCGGTTCATGGTCGGCGGTAAGTATGGCCGCGCCTCGCATGGTTGTGCGGGTTGCCATTCTTCAGTTCTCGCGCGATAGCGGTGCATTGCGCAAGTTCAGGCATCACGCATTATCAATGCTAATCAAAACTCGCGGTTGCCCTGGCGTCGCGAGCGGCTCGAAAAAGTCACAGGGCCCGCCCTCAGGATTGCCGCACTGCTTCTAGAAGGCTTTAGCAACGGTCTTTGCTCAGACTGTTGAGAACTCCGGCCACAGACATCCCGATACGACCCCACGCGTCGAGGGGCCGCCGGACGTTTCCGGCGGCCCCTCCTCCAGGTTCCTCTTCCCTTATGGGTTGACGGTGAGCACGACGCTCTTGGAGACGCCTCCCTGGGCGCCGGTGAGGGTCACCTGGGTGGGGGCGCT
>Ga0216301_1000098_pt1 | contig 23172 bp, 22 predicted proteins | sample 4hB_Boncat_minus_FD_156203 | JGI IMG/M metagenome (GOLD analysis project Ga0216301, IMG submission 156203) | Terrestrial sediment cell enrichment communities for BONCAT metagenomics from Utah, United States - 4hB_Boncat_minus | ecosystem: Environmental > Terrestrial > Deep subsurface > Rock...
GTAAATGTGACGCTCAGTGAGAACCCAAACATCAACAGTCAGCAATAAGAGTGGCGACCTCAAGAAGTTCCTTTCGAAGAAGAATTTTGACCTCGCATGGACGCGCTTGCTGACATCAGGCGACGCAAATTACAAGTGGTATTGGCGTCAGTCAGCGATTGCAGCTAACACTTCCATTGCGTACTTGCTGCGACGATTGAGGAGCGAGCTGCAGAAGGACCAGTTTTGCCCTACTCACTCGTGTCTCGTATCGATGCCAAAGCAAAGCGGGCTCATGCGGCATTACTCTGTGCTGAGCCTGGGAGATCAATTGGTCTACCAGGCTTTCGCCAATGTCGTCGCGGACAAGCTGTTTTCACGGGTTAGATCTCGATACCGGAAGAACATATTCGGAAATCTGTATGGCGGCCCGCAGAACCGCTTCTTCTATCAATACTGGATTCACGGATACCGCGCTTATAACCGGGAAATCCTCCTGTCACACGGTGCAGGAAATACATGGGTAGCAGCCTTTGATTTCGCCTCATTCTTCGACTCCATAGACGCACGGGCATTTTCGACTATCCTGCAGACACGGTTTGGAGTCGCACCAGATCTTGTGGCCCTGATGCTACCAATACTTGAGCGGTGGACTTCTTCAGACAGCCAGTCGCTGCGTCTGCCTCAGATCTATCTTGGTCATGGCATCCCTCAAGGCCCGCAGCCTTCTGGCCTCCTATCAGAGGTCATGCTGGCTTACATTGACCAGGAAATGGTGAAGCTAAAGAGGGTCAAGTACGTCCGCTATTGCGATGACATTAAGATTCTTGGGAAGCACAAGGAAGATGTTCAGTACGCTGCATGTGTTCTTGACAGACTTGCTCGCACCATAGGATTATTTCCACAAGCCAACAAGTACAAGGTCGAAGAGGTCGAAGATCCGTACGACCTCATCAAGACGATCTCAATCCCGTCAGAGTTTGATGAACCAGACGGGGACCTTCCGGTCGAGGCACTCATGCTTGACGAGAAGGGAGTCAATCCTGAAGCGCAAGCCACGACCTTGGGGAATCTCCTGCGAGGCATAGTCGAGACTGGTGACACCAAGCACTTGACTCTCTTCAAGTTCCTTTTGGGAGGGGCGAACCCAGACGGCTCGTTAGCTGAAGAAGTAGTCAAGATTATCTTCGTACGCCCTGACCTTATTGACAATTGCTGCCGGTATCTGGAAAAGCTACCAAGGCTGCCCTCACCGATTATCGTTCGTCTGCTTAGAGCAGCAGACTCGATGAACGGGTACAGCTATGTAGCTGGCAGAGTTCTCCGTCTCATTTACTCTCACGTTGACTCGCTTCTCCCTAATGACTTGCGAACCGTCAGCGCATGGGTAAAGAAGGAAATCAGATGTCGCAAGGGAATCCAACTCGACTGTCAGGTATCGGGTCTTTTGTGGGTGCTAGCAGTTCGAATGGGACTTGTTTCGACGACCGAGGTTGAGAGCTGGCTGGCTGACATAAAGACTCCCTGGTGGTCTATCGCATTTTTCGCCTATGAGGTAGATCCCGTTTTCTACGGGCAGGCGGCACTCGTCGGAACGCTGACTCAATTAGTTGGGCATCCTGAAATGGAAGTAAGTCGAGCAGCGGCTTACCGCCTCTGCGAAATGGGGCGCTCCCTACCTAACAGCGATTATTCGGCTGATGCTCACGCGGTTTTCGCATCGTATGGTTTGGCAAAGGCTCGGGTAAAGCCCAGTTCTAGGATGCATCCGATGTTCTTAGATGTGGTCCCGCTCGGCGATAGACCCTTGATTAAGGGCAAGGCAGACTGGCTAAGGATCCTCAACCCGGATCATCACGACTCAGTCCTGAAGTACCTCGTAAGATTAAGGGCCTATAACGGACCGAACAGAAACGGCTTTATTTGCGAGCTCGACTCGGCCCTAGAGCTTGTTTTGCTGGATCTGAGGGTCCACTGCGGATTTCAAACCATCGATAAGAACAGCAGGGCCGCTAGAGCATGTAGAAATCGGAGAGAAGTGTTGTGGAGCCGGGATTTCGCTGTTCAATTTCCTCACTTGTCAGCATTCTGCAAGGCAGTGAATCAACTTCGAAACCGGTGTGATCAGCCACACGCCTATAACACGACTCAGTCAAAGAAGACAACAAATCACAAGGTCACACAGAGGCAGACCGACGGGACTCTAAGAATGCTTGCACCGGCTCTAAATGAGCTTGCACAACACTTTCCTGCCCTGTAAAGTGTTTCAACTTTTTGATCCGGCGACGCGACAGGATCAGCATCAGCACCAGTCTTTTCTTTCAATTCAAAGTGGGTGAGGCAGGTTGGGCGCACATCTCGGATGCTCGTGTGATCGAGAATTTAAGTAGCAAGAAGTAGGATGGGCACTGCGGGACCTGCCTAACTCAGTCGCCACCGCACATGTGTATCCACCACGCAGGCCAGTTCGTCACCACCCTAAGATCGGTGAGGGCGTCTTGTATGGCCCTTCGAGCGCTAAACTGGTATTTATTGCGGGACAGGTCGCGGTCGGAACAAACTGCGGCTTCTCACTCGTTGTATCTTAACCTTGTAACGTCCGCCACGACTCTGGCGGCAGGAGAACACCTTTATGGCTCGATTATCCCGGCTCTTGCTTTTGCCGCTTGCGGCCCTCTCCGCCCTATCGGCGGCCCAACAGTTGAAGATCGGCGACCCCGCCCCGCCCATCCAGGTGGCGAAGTGGGTCAAGGGCACGCCCGTGACCAAGCTCGGGGACGGAAAGGTCCACGTCGTGGAGTTCTGGGCGACCTGGTGCGGCCCGTGCAAGGTCAGCATCCCCCACCTGACCGAGTTGGCCAACAAGTACAAGGGTCGCGCGACCTTCACTGGCGTCAGCGTCTGGGAAGACCAGACGAAGACCGACTTCATGGACAAGGTCGAGTCGTTCGTGAAGGGTTACGGCCCGAAGATGGAGTACAACGTTGCCGCCGACGGCACGGCTAACACCATGTCGGAGACCTGGATGCGGGCAGCCGGCCAGAACGGAATCCCGGCGGCGTTCGTCGTTGATCAGCAGGGCAAGATCGCCTGGATCGGCCACCCGATGGGCCAGCTCGATAAGGTTGTGGAAGAGGTCATCGCGGGCACGTTCGACGTAAAGGCGGAGGCCGAGAAGCAGGCCAAGGCGTTCGCGGCGGCCGAGAAGCGACGGGCGCTTATGAAGCCGCTCAACGATGCGCTCAAAGCGAAGGACTTCCCCCTCGCCCTCACGGAGATCGACAAGCTGGCGGCGAGCAACCCGGAGATGAAGCCGATGCTAGCGAGCACCAAGTTCAACGTGCTCCTGAGCAGCGACGAGCCGGCGGCGTACGCCTATGCGAAAGAACTCGGAGAGGGCGCTTTTCGGGACAACCCCAACATGCTCAACCAGATCGCCTGGAAGATCGTGGACGAGAAGTCCAAGCTGAAGACTCCCGACTACGCTCTGGCGATCAGCCTCGCGCAACGGGCCTCCGACCTCCTGAAGAACGCGAACCCGATGATCCTCGACACCCTCGCGGTCGCTCAGTTCAAGAGCGGAAACGTGGCTAAGGCGATCGAGACGCAGCAGCTCGCGGTGAGCCTGGCGGAGAAGGACACCAACTACGACAAGGACACGGTCAAGGAGCTCCGCGACCGCCTCGAGTCGTTCAAGAAGAAGTAAGAAGCAGAAGTAAGCAAAGAAGCCCCGGGGGGACGCCAAGCGCCCACCGGGGCTCATTTGCGTTTTGACTGCGGCTCTAACCGGCTTCGGTGCGGAGCGCCGCAATGGCGGCGTCCAAATCCTCCCTCTTCAATACAAACCGCTCGTTGCCACTTCCGACACCAAGGAGCGCCTTCACCTCGTTTCCATCGGATTCGAACGTCAGACCGAGGATGTCCTGGTGCGAGGTCGTGCTCCCTTCGGCGAGAGCCGCCAACACCCGCAGAGGAATCTCTTCCTCCACTTCCCTTCCGGCGTAGTCCTGACCTATCCGAATCGCACACAGGCTGTCTTCCCCTTTGCGGTCGATCAGGTCGAGGTCGAAGGTGAAGCCGGTCGGCTTGCCGTACACATTGAACATCGGGACTGAGTGCGCCACGAAAGCATTCTATGCAATCAAGGCGCAATTCGTCTGCGAGTACAACAGGAAGATGTTCGACTTCCTGCCACCGCACTACCTAAGTGCGGCCGAGCTTGCTTGGGAACGTATTCGAGTTCGCGACGGACTCATGGCGGCAATGCTGGCAGGATCGGTCGTTGACGGGAATCCTGGTCCTACGTCCGACTTGGACTTCTTCGTCATCGTCGATGGCGACGAGCGACAGCGGTGCACCTGGGTGCTGGACGGTGTTCTGGTCGAAGCGTCCTTCAACCCTCCTCACCAAATCCGCCGCTACTTCGATGAGCACGACCGGGCGACGATGGCGATGCTCTCTCGTGGCCGGGTGCTCTTGGATCACCCTGTCCTTCAGGATCTCCGCAAGGAAGCGACCGATCGGATTGCGGCGGACCTTGCCCTCGTGAGATGCGTCGAAGCCCTGTTCCAGCTCCGCGGGTGGTGGCCCGCCAAGCCTAAGCGACTCCTGGCGGTGCTCCGCGACCTCGACCCGAACTGTGCCGAGGCATTGACAAAGGTGAACCACGCTTCGGACAGCCGAGATCGGCAAGCGGCATTGGAAGCCTTCGCCGAGCTCGCACTCGGCTCGGTGGAGCCGTTCGAATGGGAGTCCTCACGGGAAAAGGTCTAAGGGGCCGGCGGAAAGGGCCCCTGTGATGCTTTGCAGAACCTGCGTCCCCCTGTCCAAGTCGAACTTCCAGAGCAGTTACGAGTTCGCAGGAGACTGAAATATGAGAACATCCGTGAGTCTAAACCCCTTTGCCGATCTGCGCCGTCTGGCGGAGATGGTCGACCGGACGGTTACCGACCAGTTCGAGAACGTCCGAGGCGCGCTTGGCCAGAGCGTCCCGATGGACATTTTCGAAGAGGGCAACTGCATCAAGATCCGCGCGTCGGTTCCAGGTGTCCGACCGGAGGATATGCGGCTGAGCATCGAGGACAACGTGCTCACGCTCTCGGGAGAGCTGAAGGAAGACGAGGGTAGTCAAAACCGGCGCTTCTACCACCGAGAGCACACTTACGGCCGCTTCGCCCGTTCGGTACGACTTCCGGAGGACGTTAACGAGGAGGGGATCGACGCCGAATTCAGCAACGGCATGATCTACATCACGGCTCCCCGCCGCCAAGCCACCGAGCAGCGACCGCGCCAGGTGACCATCCGTCACGGTTCTACCACGGGTGGAGCGCAGAGCCAGCCGGCGGTGATCGACGCGTCGACGACGGGATCCCCGTCGTACAGTGCCCAGTCCTCGGGAAGCCAGTCCTCTGGCAGCTACCAAGCTTCGGGTAGCCAGTCGTCGGGTAGCCAATCTTCGGGTGGCATCGGCATCTCAGCGGGACTGGACGAAACCGGCTCTACGCTGCAGATCGAAGCCGGCTCCGGACAGAGCAGCAGCAGCGGTGGCCACGAGATCCCGATCGAGACCAAGTAAGACGACGCATCGGTAATGTAAGGCAACCGATTCGTTTGGTGAATGAAAAGGCGGCACCGGAGTTAGTCTCCGGTGCCGCCTTTTTAGCGCTAGTCGCTCGGAACCCATTTTCCGCCGATCCGCTCTAACCCAGTCGACCCATCCCCGAAAACAGGTGAGAAAGCATGTCCCTTGAGATTCCCTCCTCCGATCCCCGAGAAGCGTTTCCAAAGCCGCCGTACCCAGCTCAAAAGCAGGAACTTCCGGGTTCCGAAGCCCTTATGCAGCCTCGGCCCGACTTCGGTGAGCAAACCTACCAGGGTCACAACCGCCTTCAAGGCAAAGTCGCCCTCATCACCGGCGGAGACAGCGGCATTGGCCGCGCGGTTGCCGTCGCGTTCGCTAAAGAAGGCGCGGACGTGGTGATCTCGTACAAGGATGAGCATGAGGATGCGGAAGAGACGGCGCGGGTGGTCCGCGCGGCCGGTCGGCAGGCGATCCTGATCCCGGGAGACATCCAGGGTGAAGACCACTGCCAGCAACTCGTGCAGCGGACGACCTCAGAACTTGGCAAGCTCGACATCCTTGTGAACAACGCGGCGTTCCAGAAAAACCACCAGAGCATCCAGGAGATCACGGCAGAGGAACTCGACATCACCTTCCGGACCAACATCTACGCGATGTTCTTCCTGTGCAAGGCGGCGCTCAAGGTCATGCCGGCGGGTGGATCCATCATCAACACCTCCAGTGTCGAGGCCTACCAGCCGGATGCCTCACTAATCGCCTACGCCTCCACGAAGGGTGCCATCGTGAACTTCACCAAAGCCCTCTCCGAGGAGGCGATTAAGCAGGGCATCCGAGTGAACACGGTTGCTCCCGGACCCGTATGGACTCCGTTCATTCCGGCAACCATGCCCGAGGAACAGGTTACCAAGTTCGGCCAGGACTCACCCATCGGACGCACCGCGCAACCCGTCGAACTCGCCCCGATCTTCGTGCTGCTGGCGTCGACGGAATCGTCGTACGTCACGGGCCAGGTCTACGGCGTTACCGGCGGCACCTTCCTCGCCTAAATTCCTTGGGAGTGCGCGAAGCCCTTCGCGCACTCCCAAAACCATATAATCGTCCCGTGGAAGCGAAGCGCGGGACGGTGTTACAACTGCTAAAGGACCGCACGTTCCGGCGGCACCTTGGGTTCGTCCGCCGGTTCTGGTGGATGTACGCAGCCGTCATCTTCGCCCAGGTTGGGCAGACGGGCGCTTCCCTACTGGCGGCGGAGGTCAGCCGTCGGCTCTTCGACGCCGCCCCCCGAATTCCCGAAAGCCTCTTCCAGTTGGTCCTGATGGGTTTGGCCGCCGCCGCGCTCCTCAAGATGGCATGCACCTATCTCGAGGCCTGGTTCGGATCGCTGCTCAACGAGACAGTGGTTTACGAGCTTCGGCGCGATGTCCTCAGCCACCTGCAGCGCCTCCCCCTCGGCTTCTTCGAAGGCGGCCACACGTCCGACTCCACTAACATCCTCTACCGAGACCTGGAGGTGGCCAAGCAGTTCGTGGTGTACGACGTCCAGCGGTTCATCGCTCTGCCGATCTCGTTCGTGTTCGTCGGGGTCTACCTGCTTACCGTGGAGCCGGTCCTTGGACTGATCGCCCTTACCATCGGTCCGCTCCAACTCCTGAGCAACCTCGTCCTGAAAAAGCGGTTCCAGGAGGCAGTCCGCCTTCAGCGGGAGGTGAGCCGGGATGTGTTCTTCACCATTGGCGAAACCCTGAACGGCATCCGCGAGGTGAAGGCGAACCAGATGGAGGACCAAGTCGAGGCGCAGATGCGGGAGATCCAGGGTCGCGGCGTGGCCCACAACGTCCTGTTGAGCAAGACCCAGTCCGTCCGCTCCCTGGCGCGGGAGGTGCCGCGCGAGGTGGGCTACCTGGTCGGCATCGCCTTCGGCGTCGCCTTGATGGCACGCGGTCAGATCGGTCCAGGCGGGTTGGTCGCGTTCATCACGCTCCTGGACCGAGTCGCCGCCCCGTTCACGACCCTTGTCGGAGTCATCGGCAACCTCCAGCACGCCGTGGAGGGCGCACGAAAGATGTACGACGTGATGGACATGCCCGCCGAGGAGAAGAAGGCGGGCGTGCCGCTTGGGCCGGAGCCTCCGGGCATCGTCTTTGACAGCGTTGGCTTCTCTTACACCACCGACCGGACCACGCTGGACTCCGTCAGCTTTGAGATCCCGCCTGGCAGCTCCCTTGCCTTGGTCGGCCCCAGCGGATCGGGCAAAAGCACCCTCGTGAAGCTGATGTACCGGTTCTACGAGCCCGATTCAGGGACGATCCGGATCGGCGAACGGCCGATCCAGGACTACTCGATCGAGTCGCTCCGTGACCGGCTGGCCTTGGTCTCCCAGGAGATATTCCTTTTCGATGCGACGGTGGCGAAAAACATCGCAGCCGGACGAATGGACGCTACCCGGGAGGAGATCGAGCGAGCGGCGGAGCTGGCCCAGGCCGCCGACTTCATCCGGACGTTGCCGCAAGGTTTCGACTCAGAAATCGGGGAGCGCGGTATCAAGCTGTCGCACGGACAAAAGCAGCGGCTGAGCATCGCCCGGGCGATCCTGCGCGGCGCCTCCGTACTCGTACTCGATGAGCCGACTTCAGCGCTCGACGTCGAGACGGAAGCGTCGTTCCAGCGAGATCTAGGGCAGTGGGCCGAGCACTGCACGAAGATCATCATCGCCCACCGACTCACGACCATCCAGGACGCGGACTACGTGCTGTTCCTTGAGGACGGGCGAGTGGAGGAGTTCGGACGGCCAGCCGACCTTATCCGGCAAGGCGGAAGGTTTGCGGACTACTGCCGGCGACAATCCAAGCTGTCCTTTGCTTAACCGGCTTTCCCTACCGCCCAAGACTCAACGGTCCAGCCACGAGCGCTTCAGAGACCTTCCGGCCACCGAGTGGTTTCCTCAAGAGGCTTCCCCGTTTCCAGTAGGGACTTCAGGCTGGCCAGAAGGTGGGGCCAGCCCTCGGAAACCGCTCCAATGACTTTGGAGTCGAGATGGTCGCTCTCGTGGAGCAACGTCAACTTGACCGAGTCACCCAGCTGTTGGAGTTCATAGGTAAGGGTCGTGAAGCCTTCGGCGCGCATTTCGGGCATGAAGTCCACGCGCCAGGTCAGCACCAAACGCTGAGGTGGCTCGAACTGGAGGATCTCGCCGCTGTCGCCCACTCGCCCATCAGGGATCATCAAGCGCCAGGACGCGCCGGGGTGCCATTCCGACTCCTGCCACGTCTCCGCCCAATACTGTCGGGTGAACTCCGGCTCGATCAGAGCCTGCCAAAGCCGCTCGGGCGACGTGCGGATGTAAGTCACATAAGAGAATCGGCTCTTCACCATTGTGCGAGCCAGCCTACTTCCCCACTGCCAGATCCAGTACGCCCTCGGCGACACGCCATGGGTTGAAGCCGCGGTCGGAACCGAAGGGGGGCGGATTACCGGAGCCGAGATTTCCGAGAAGGATCACCGTCACCTTATCCGCGGGGTTGCGGATGATGGCGGTTCCGGTATGACCCGTGTGTCCAATCAGAGTTCGGCCTTTCCAAGGCGTCAGCCACCATCCATAGCCGAACTGGTCGTTGCGGATTCCTACCGGTTTCCCGTCAGGCAGCTTTTCGGGGGTCAGCACCATCTGCCAGGTTTCCGGCTTAAGAAGCTTGCCGGCGCTGACCGCCGCCTCCCACCTGGCCAGATCGTTGACGCTGGAAAGCATTCCGCCGAACGCGTTCTGGTCTAGCGCACCCAGGGTGGAGGCCATCCGCCACACGGCCAGGTTGCCGCTCCGGAGGGTGTAGGTCTCCGCCCGACCCTTGATGACGTCGAACGGATCGACGAAGCGGGTACGGGACATGCCCGTTGGCCGAAGAATCCGCTCCTCAACGAAGCGGTAGAAGGGTTGTCCACTCGCCTTCTCCACGATGAGGCCCAGCAGCGTGTAACCCGCGTTGCTGTAGGCCCACTTCGTTCCCGGCGCGAACAAGAGGCCCTGCTTCGCCATATCGCGCACTTGCGCGGTGTTGCCGTACCGGAGGAGGCTGGTGGCGCTGAGCTTGAGGGGGTCCATATGGAACTCCACCAGCCCCGAGGTGTGGTTGAGCAGGTGCCGCACCTTCATGGGAGACCAACTCTCCGGCGTCCCCTCGAAGTACTTGGAAACCGGATCATCCAGCCCCACCTTCCCTTCCTCCACCAGCATCATGGTGGCCACGGCGGTGAACTGCTTGCTTAGGCTCGCCAGCTCGAACAGGGTCTCCGGAGTCGCGGGGACGTCGTGCTCGACCATCGCCAGCCCGTACCCTTTGGCCTTGACGACGCGGCCATCCTTGATGACGGCAACCGCCATTCCCGGCACCTTCGTCTCCTTGAGTTGGGCCTTCACGTAGTCGTCGATCCGGTCGGCCGGGGCTACGGCGGCGCTGGCGATCAAAAGCACAAGGGCGAGAGTTTTCGGCATCGTTGGCATGGTTCTGACCACGAGTTTATGCCAACCGGACCCCCAGTAGGGTCGGTGGTTTCTCAGCCTTTCCGCTTCGCCGTAAGCTTGGCCTTTTGCGGGGCCGATTTGGTTTTCGGCTTCTTCGCTAGCTTCGGCTTTGACAGAGGCTTCTTTGTCGAGGTTGATACCGGCGTCGCGATTTTGCCGGTGCTCGGAACCGCCATGTCGCCCAAAACTGGCTGCTGGGCGCACCCGATTCCGAAGATGCTCGCTAAGGCGGAGGCGAAAGCCATCCGCAGTCTGAGCCGCGTACGGACCAAGCCCTTCGGGCAGTCCTTCGTCATTACCTTCCCGTCAGCCCGGCGGTACAGCCGAACGCAGAGCTTGCCTCGGGCGTTCCGAACCAATTCTTCGACCTCTGGCGTTGTCAGCTCCGAAATGTTGTGGACCTGCCGGTTGCACTGGCGGCAGTGGCGCGAGCGGTCGTCGCCCGCCATGTCGTCCCAAGACGCTGGGCAGGGTGAGGCGATCTGGATCTGAGGAAGCTCGTGGCGGGCCATGATAATCCTAGGTGACCCCTGGCATCCTCTCCGTTCACCTGAATTTGCCCATCCCGCTAAACCTCGTAGAGGACCGAGAGGATCGACACGACCAGAACGCCGCCTGCCCAACCGCCGACCACGTCGCTCAGCCAGTGCGCGCCAAGGTAGATGCGGCTCAGGCCGGTTAAGATCGGCTGAAGAATGAAGGGCACCAGCAAGATCGCTCGCAAAGACATGTTGGGAACGTGCAACCACACGATCACGGCAAGGAAGCCGTAGAACGCGGCGCTGCCCATCGAGTGGCCGCTGGGGTAGCTGAACCCCCAGCGCGGGCCAGGATGGATCTTCGCCTCCTTTTCTCCCGGGCGCTCCCGGTCGATGATGTTCTTCAAAATCACGTTGAGCGGCAAGGCGAGGAGCGAGGCCACCACGAACACGGCCGCCTGTCCCTGCTTTAGAACCGCGCAGACGACGAAGATCACGATGGCGAGGATGATGAGGGTCAGTGAGTTCCCCATGAAGGTCGCCCACTTAGCCGCCTTATCTAGGAAAGGCGAGTTCAACTCCTGCAATGCCTTCGTCGCCTTCAGGTCGAAAGCGTATGTCGCTCGAAGGCGAACCAGGATCGACAGGATGATGAGGAGAACGCAGACGGTGCCCAAGAACCAAAGGGTTTGCGGGTACATGAGCCTCGCAAGGCGCTCCGGAGAAAATGAGAAGGACGGCACCTTCCGTTGGACTGAGGCTCGGGGCCGAATGATCGACCTAAACACCCGACTTTGCAAGAGTCAAAGACGGTGCGCACTGAGGCCCCCGGGTGCCGTAGGTATGTTTAGAGATTGAATCGATAGGTCCGCAGTCCTAGATCTTCAGCAGCAACCTCGGCGACGAACCATCATCCATTGCGTTGGTCGATTCCGCCATTCCGAAGGCAACTTGCCGACAATGAAACAAACGAAGAAATCCGCGGCCGTACCCGCCACTTTTATCGCCGCCCTCGCCGCCGCTGCCCTGACGGGTTGCTCGCGCGGCCCTGCCGAGGTTCGCCGCTGCGTCGACAACCAGGGCCGCCTGCTGGAAGAACGGTACTGTGAGGACCGCCGCTACTACGGCAGCCACTTCTACTCCTACCCGCGGTACGTCTACGGAGGCGTGAGCGACGGGCGCGTCGGCGGCTACGTCCGAAACTTCCGCCTGGCACCCAGGGCGGGAGCTCACGTCGTAACGCCGAGCGGCCAGTCGGTGACCCGCGGAGGGTTCGGTTCTAGCAGCTCGGGACGCGGGGCTTTCGGGTTCGGTTAGACAATGCAACGCATTCCCATCACTCCTCGGGCGAATTGGGTTGAGAAGGTTGAGTCGCTCGGCCTGCTCTTCCACACCACCGACGACGGCAGTCCGTCCGGCGTACCCTATTGGAACGAAGGGGCCTACTATCGGTTTAGCGAACCGCAGATCAACGAGATAGAGCGGGCGACCAACGACCTGCACGAGATGTGCCTGGAGGCGGTTCAGCGCGTTATTGACCAAAACCGTTTTGCCGAGCTCGGGATTTCGGCCGTGGCAGTGCCAGCAATCCTGCACTCGTGGGATGCCGACGTGCCCAGCCTGTACGGCCGCTTCGACTTTGCCTACGACGGCACGAATCCCCCGAAGCTGCTGGAGTTCAACGCAGACACCCCGACCGCCCTGCTCGAGGCAGCGGTCATCCAGTGGCACTGGCTGCAAGAGTGCTTCCCTGCCGCCGACCAGTTCAACTCGATTTGGGAGGGTCTGGTCGAGAAGTGGCAAGCGCTTAAGGCAGAGCGGGTGCTTCGAGGAACGATGATCCACTTCGCCCACGTGGAGGAGTTGGAGGACCTGATGACGGTGGCCGTGATGCGGGACACCGCGCAGGAGGCAGGTCTGACCACTCATGGAATCCACATGGGTGAAATCGGGTGGGACGGCAAGGACCGAATTTTTGTCGACCAACACGATCGAAGGATGTGGACGGTCTTCAAGCTTTACCCTTGGGAGTGGATGCTCAAGGAAGATTTTGGAAAGCACGCCTTAGCTACCCACCAGGAGGTCCAGTGGATCGAGCCTGTTTGGAAAATGATCCTGTCGAACAAGGCGATTCTGGCCCTGCTGTGGGAGATGCACCCCGGGCATCCGAACCTCCTTCCGGCGTACCTCGACGGCCCCCGCGAAATGACGGAATACGTCCGAAAGCCGCTTCTCTCCCGAGAGGGTGCCAACGTGACCATCGCCACTCCTGCGGGGACTACCGAGTCTGCTGGCGACTACGGTAGTGAGGGGTACGTGTTCCAAGAGCTGTTCCCGCTGCCCAACTTTGCGGGCAATCACCCCGTGATCGGAAGCTGGGTCGTCGACTGTGAAGCAAGAGGCATCGGAATTCGGGAGTCGGATGGCCTCGTAACGGACAACTTTTCCCGCTTCGTCCCGCACTTGTTCGATTAGTCGGGATCTGGAATCACTCATGCTCTCGAACGTGGTCTAGCCCTCCCTCTCGGTAATCTAAATGTGATCAGTGGAGAGTTTGTCCGTGGCATTGATTGCTGACGGACCCCTGCTTTTTTTCTTGCGTCTAACAAGAGAACTGTTCACAACTCATCTTCTAGACGGTGGTCACTTCGCTCTCACGAGTGAAGGCGACCCGGGAGCCAAACCAAACCTGGATCATCGGTAGTGATGGGCTTGGATTACCTTCAGCTACGTGCAGAACGGGCCCGGCTCGCCCGCGGGAAGGTCGTGCGGGAAACGGGGTTGCTCGTTGCCTTTGTGGTCGCGGTGTTGGTGGTGGCGGTGGGCTCACTGTTTTCCTACCGGAACACCGAGACCCTCATCCAAAGATCCCGGTGGGTGGCCCATACGGCTGAGGTCCTAGCCAGCCTCGAAAGGCTGATGTCGACGGTTAAGGACTCCGAAACTGGCCAGCGCGGCTATCTCTTGACCGGAGACGAAAAGTACCTGCTCCCCTACAACCGAGGGCAGTCGAATTTTCCCACTTCGCTCCGCGAGTGTCGACGGCTGGTCGTCGACAATCCGGCCCAGCAACGATCGCTGGACGAAATCGAGTCTCTTGCCAAAGAGAAGATGGCGGAGCTAAGCCGCACAATTGCAGTCCGAAGAGTCGAAGGGTTCGAGGCGGCCCGCGCCATCGTGGTCACGGACGTCGGACGGAACCTGATGCTTGGTATCCGCCAAGAGATTCAGGTGATGGGCGATCGGGAGCGGTCGCTACTGGCCGCCCGCTCGCGGATTGCGGAAGCCAGCGAAGTTCGTGCGAAAAGGAACGTCGTCTTCAGCGGTATCTCGGGCGTAGTTCTTCTTGCCGCCCTGTTTACGCTCGTCCAACGCAGCCTCGCCATCAACGAACGCCGACGCCTCGAGCAGGCGCGGGCAGCGCACGATTTAGAGCGGCAGGTGGAAGAACGGACGCGGGAACTGAAGATCGCTAACGAAGAGTTGGAGGCGTTCAGTTACTCGGTCTCCCACGATCTCCGAGCACCGCTTCGGTCGATCAACGGCTTCACGAACTTGCTTGAGGAAGACCTCGAGGGTCGGTTGGAGCCTGCGGAGCGGTCTCACATGGACCGGATCCGGGCAGGCACGAAAAAGATGTCCGGCCTGATCGACGACCTGTTGGCCCTCTCGAAGGTTAGCCGGAGCGAGTTGCACCGAGAAGAGTTCGACATCAGCGCCATGGCCGATCGGACGCTCCGCGACATCAGCGAACGCCACTCTCGAACCAGTGCGGACATTCGCGTGGAACCAGGCCTGAGGGCGGCGGCCGACCCGGGGCTCGTACAGATCCTGCTGGAGAACCTTCTTCGGAACGCCTGGAAGTTCTCCGGTAAAAGGGATCACGCAGTCGTCGAGTTTGGGACGGTCCAGGCGAAAGGCGTGCCGACGTTTTTCGTCCGTGACAACGGGGCTGGGTTCCCAATGGATAAGGCTTCCTCCCTTTTCCTTCCTTTCCAGCGCCTCCATTCGGACAAGGAGTTCGAGGGCACGGGAATCGGCCTGGCCATCTGTCACCGGGTTGTCCTGCGTCACGGCGGAGAAATCTGGGCGGAAGCGGAAGAAGACAAGGGTGCCACTTTCTACTTCACGCTGGGTCCCTCACCAGAGTCATAGACCTCACTTCCCTGATTTCAATGAAAAAGGGCGGGGACTGTGTCCCCGCCCTTCACCGACAACGGATATCTGCTCCTAATTCGTTGCTTGGAGTGCGAGCGAGCTCCCAGTTGAACTGGACGATCGCAGTGGCGGTTCCTGGGGCTTCGTCGTCTCCCCGACGAAGACCTTGACCTTCTCGCCGTCCTTCTCGAACGTCACATCATTGTTACCGATGCTGATTACCCGATAGCCATTGCGAGACTGACCCACCGACAGGTAGTCCGTCCGGTCCTTGACCGTGATGATCGCGGTTCGCTCGCGGTCGATCATGACGCCCTCGACCTTAATTGGATCTTCAGGCGGTGCCGGAGGAGTAAGCGGCAGAGCCGCGCCAGGATTGATGACCGCCGGGGCCTGGAATCCCATCGAAGGCATGGATCGAACGGCCGCCGGAAGCCCACCTGCCATGTTCGTCGGAGCAGGCGGCGGTGGGGGAGGCAGAGCCCGGGTTGCGCCGTTCGGCAAGACGCGCTTGAACGGATTGCCGATCATCTGCGCATAACCCTTAGGCGGCGGCACACTCCCCGGCTCCAACCCTGGGGCTGCCGTTGCCGCTGCCGCACCGGGGGCGGCAGGCGGCGGAGCGAAGGCTGCCGTCGCTGGTTTTTGGCCACCGGCGATCCCCACAAGGGTCTTACCGATGAATCCCAGCATGACTACCAGAGCCACCCCAAGCCCAATCGCCTTGGCTCGATCTTCGGGACGAATTCCTGTGGTCATCGTCGTTGCTCCTGGGCAGGGGCGGCATCGCTGTCCTTAACGATTCGGGGGGTGATCATGATGAGAACGTTGCTCTGTCGCTTCGAAGTGCTCGTGTTGCGGAACAGTTGACCAACGATCGGAAGTTTCGAAAGGAGAGGCACTTCTTGGACAACCTTGATGTCCTCATCCTTGATAAGGCCCCCGATCACCATCGTCTCGCCGTCTCGCACCATCACCGAAGTCTGCGCTTCTCGTGTGGCCGTTTGAGGAAGAGAGTCGTTTACACCGAGAACGGTGCTGACCTGAGGGTTCACGGCCATGGTGATGTAGCCGTCGGCATTCACTCGCGGCCGGATGGCCAAGCCGATGCCAACCGGAAATTCGCCGACCACTACGGTCTGCGTCCCTAGCCCGGTTGCCTGAGGTAACCGAATCCGAAGCGTGTCACCGATAAAGATGTTGGCGTTGTCGCCGTCGATCACTTGGATACTTGGGGTCGCAAGCACCTTTGCGGTCCGCTGAGTCACCATCGCGTCGAGGACGGCCATCAAGTTGAACGGAGCCCGACTATACTGGCCTAGGCCAATGGGCCTCGTCGCGAACTGATTAACTATGGGGCTTGGGCCGTTTTGAGTCACGCCCGTTCCCGCCGGCACCTCAAAGAACTGGAACGGGTTCCAAGTCCACTTGATGCCGATCTGCTCGAGCGCTTCGGGTGAGGTGTCGATCACCTTCACCTCGACTACTACCTGACGAGGGCGGAAGTCCACCTGCTGCAGAAGGGCAAGCGCCGCTTGTACATCGCCTCGGCGTCCCTTGAGCACCAGGCGCTTCGACCGACTCATGTCCGCAGGGCCATCGTTTCCTCCGTTGCCCTCCGCCGGGGTTTGGGCTGCCGCAGCCCCTGCACCAGCTCCGCCTCCCCCGCCGGCACCTCCAGCCCCACCGCTACCGGAGGTGGAACCGGTGACGAGCGTCGACCTCACAGCGACCGAGGGCGGAGTGTACGAGGGAGGGGCAATCATAACCTCTACACTCGGAGCCGCTTTTGTGATGAACTCCTGAAGCGTGATCGCTCCGCTGTAACGGATATCGTACGGCATTACCACCAACTGGTCGGAGTCGGGTGCCGTTCCGTCGAGCTCCTGCGCCTTCGTCTTCGCAGCCAAGACGTCGCCCGTGCTACCCATCAGGGCCAAAGTGCCTCCAGGGCCCGTTTGCTCGGAGAGGACCACCGACTTCACCGTTGGGAAGAGGGTGGAAAGGACGCTTCCCGCCTTGGTCGCCGAGATTGCTTTGAGGGTTACGAGTTGAGTGCTCAGCGACTCTTTCGCCGGTCGCTCTTGGCTCAACTTCACCATTTCGCGGGCGATCAGAACATCGTCCGGAACACCCGTTACGAAGATCGCATTGGCACCCGCTCGGACCGTCGCGTGGGGAACTGCATCCTGGATTATCTTCGCCAGCTCGCTCGCCTCGCCCATAATCTCGATGCGCTCACGAATCGCGTAGGGGTCGAGGGCTTGCCGCATCGAGTCTGGCTTCGCAACGACGTAGATCCCGCCTACCTTCCGGAAGGAGAGTCCGGCTGCTGAGGCCGTGCCGCGGATCGCTTCGTCGGCGTCTCCGGCGTTGATGTGGATCGTGACCGGAAGCTTCTCCTGCGAGGAGAAGACAATGTTGCTGCCGGTCCGCGTCCCGATCGCCCGAAAGATTTGGCTGACGTCGGTTTGCGAGAAGTTGAGCATGATGGGCCGCGCCGGCTCCCCAGAGAGCGTGAGGAGCGGAGAGCCCATGGCGAGGAAGGCGACGGCTAGAGTGTTCATGGTGTTGGTGCCGCGGTGTCGACGTATCGCGTTATCGTCATTTCTAATCGGGTGTTTTCCGTCTTGTCCTCACGTGTCCAATTGACATTTGTGAGATTCAGCAATCGGGGCGAGTTAAGCAGACGGGTGTTGAAGGCGACGATCTTGGGGTACGGCCCGACCACCTGCAGGATGCCCGGCATTGGCCGCACATCTTTGAGCAACGGGCTCGGGGGGGCGCCCCCGGGAGGCGGTGCTACCGGCATGGGAGACGAGTTGGCCGACCAGCGAGCCAAGGAGACGCCCGTGTCGCGCGCCGCTCGGCGAAGGAAGTCAAGGTACTGAGCCTCCTCCTGCTTGCTCATCGCGACGGTAGCAGTCTTCATCGTCTCGAGCGGCGATTGCCGCTCTAACTCCGTCTGCACAGACACGATGCTGCTCTGGAGACTCCGGTTCTCGACGCGGTTGCGTTCCGCGTTGCGGGCTTGGACGAGCGATCCGACCAGCATTCCACCGGCAGCCACGCCGCCCACACCGAGGAGGATGTTCCTCCAATCAAAGGTTAGTTTCAATACGTCATCCCTCCTTCAAAATTGCCATTCGGCTTCGCCGCCGTAGCGAGGGCCTGCGCCGGGGGTGGGGGCGGAGTTTGGTCGTTGTTGGTCAGAGCTGACATCCGGAATCGAACGCCTTGGCCCTTTAGCTCGCCCTCGAGGCGCTCGAACCAGGTCAGCGACACCGACTTGATCATCGTGCTCTGCTGCAAGTTGCGGCTCATGCGGATAATCGTTTCGTCGGCCTTCGCCTCACCGGCGACGTCGGCCACGCCGGGGTTGATGCGCACTTCGGTGAGGCCCGCGTTGGAGGGTACGCTCTGGGCGATCGCCCCCATCACGTCGATCAGTGGCACCCCGTCTTTCGACAAAAGTGCAAGACGTTCGATCATGTCTTGCTCCTGCTTCACCCGAGCCTGTTGAAGGTCTCGGAGCTGCTTGAGCTGGAACTTCGACCGCTCGACCTGAGCTCGGGTGTCGCGGGCGGTCAGAGTGGTGAAGGCTAGGAGGCCCCCGGCGCACACGAAGGCAATCGCGCACGCGGTAGCGAGCATCCGGAACTTCCGCCCCGAAACCTCGAGGTGGGCCAGCATCTGCTCCTGCATCGCCAGGTCGAGCCGGGGAATCTCTTTCGGAATCGCAACCCCATTCCGCACGGCAAGTCCGTAAGCCGCCACGAAATGAAACGCGTCGTCGAGGGTGATGGTCGAGCCGTACTCTGAGAACACCGAGTCGGTGTTGCTGAGGCTGGCAACCTCGACTTCCATCTGCAGCACCGACTCAAGCCAATCGGTGAACTTCTCGATGCCCGCGTGGGTGCTCGCGACGACCATCCGCTCGTTGGCCGGGGCGTCCGGAATTTCCCGGGCGAAGTAGTCGATGGAGCGTCGGATCTCGACCGCCAGCATGCCCGCCGCCGCCGCGTCCAACTGCCCCGGAATCTTAGGTGCCGACTCGGCTTCATATCGCGAGGGTCCACGGAACGGATCGACGACTTCTCCCTCGGCAGGCTCGTCGGGAGATCTACCTTCGCTGAAGATCGCGTTCGTACCCAGATCGAAGCTGCGGTAGATAGCGACCTGTCCATCGCTAAGCATTGCGATCTCCGCATGCGTCTCACTCAGCGTCACATAAGTGCTGACCGGCTGCGCCGGATTGTGCAGGACCGCCGCACGATGCATCGCGAGGTGAACCGGTTCGACGGCGATAAGCTTAAGGCCCGCCGCGCCGACCATCGCTTTGATGCTGTCCAGCGCCTGCATCTCGACACCGGCAAGGAAAACCGAAGTCCCAGCTGCCTCCTTGAGGTTCTCGGTGTAGAGCTGGAAGTAGTCGTACGCGCTTTCCTCCTGCTTAAGGACCTGGAAGTGGTTCACTTCCCCGTCGATCATCGTCCTCAGCTCGCTCTCAGGCGCGGGCGGGAGGGTGAGCGTCCGCACGAGACACGCGGAGGCGGGCACGCCGACCACCACATCAATAGCGGTGATCTGCAGCTCTGCCAGGACCTTGGCCAGCATCTGGCCGATGATCTCCGGTTGGTCCACTCGACCGCGCTCGAGATAGCCGGGCGAAGGCGTGTGGGTTGCGAGCGCGGCGACGAACGGTTCGCCGTTGCGCTGCCGGATCTCAACGATCCTGATGACCGACTCGTTCAGTTCGATGCCCAGTACGGGCCGGAACCGCGTGTTAGCTGACTTAAACCCCGTCAAGTCTTGTCTTCCTCGGTGCGTTACGCATCCTGATGGTCGTGGCGATCGTGGTAGGCACCCCGTCTTGGGTGAAGACCGCTCTGATGACGATGCCTGCTACCGATGGCATTTCCAAGGTAGCGGGCGCGTTTGGGTTCGTGGTTGGCAACCAAGTCCCGTGGTAAGTCGTACACTTAAAGTAACTTATCGACAGCGAGGTAAGGCCGCTGAGGACCGCTGTAGTCGTGCCGTTGCTCGATCGATAGAGCGTCCCACCAGCGTAGTAGTATTGGGTCTTACCACCAGCGGTGTTAATGTAATAAGTGAAGCCAGTTTCATTGGCTTGATCGAGCACAGAGAACCGATTGCAGCCGGAGGTTTGGTTGCACACCGAAGCGTTGCGTACATGATTGGCAAGGATGTCCATGGCGTCACGGGCGCCGGCGACACTCTGATTGGTCGCCATCGCGGTGTTGTAACCCACATAAACCAACTGGAAGCCCCGATAGAGGGCCAGCCCTACCATTGAACTAGCCACCAGCATGGCCAGCGTTTGTAGCAATGCAGCACCACGTCGATTCATCAGATCCCCCCTCGGCAAAGGTAGGTACCAGTCTGGGCCATCACTGCGTTGTCCGGAATGCGCCGGACAGTCACCGTAAGAGTACGAAGCGCGTTGCCCGCAGGTCGAGTCACGGTTGTGCTGGTCTGGAGTTTATCGCTCGAGACGACCCGCGTTACGGTGAAGCGATGGACGGACCCCTTGGTCGTCGAGGCTCCTTCCCCGTTCCGATCATAGTAAGTGATCGTTGTGCCGTCGTTCAGGTAGGGAAAGCCCGGCCCTTTCGCTTCTTCGATAACGCGTCGGGCGAGGGAGACTCCGATGCTCAGCTCCGCCGTGTTCTGAGTCATTCGCGAGGCCGAGGCAAAAACGTTTACCGCCCCCAGCATGGCGACCGCCGTGATGAGGGACGCTACTAGCACCTCGACTGTACTCATGCCTCGGCTGAAGAGAGCCTTAGTTGTTCGTGCCATCCGGAAAAACCGTTCCTCCGCTGATGATTGCTAGCTCGCGCCAGGTTGCATTTGTGCCGTACCACAGGCTGTAATCGGTGGGGTGGTCCATGTCACCGTCCAGCGGGAAGTCCACGACGGAGCCTCCGGCGATCTTTACGAGGTCGGCAACAACGGTGCCGTTGATATAGGAACTGCCCGTCACCGTGATCGTGGCCGCGCCGTCTGGGCGAACCGCGTAGAAGCCCCCGTAGTAGGTAGAACTACCTGCAATGGACAACTCAGACGGCTTGTTGTAGTAAAGCCGGAATAGTTTCTTGTCCGTGGACGTGTAGGTCACGTCAATGTTAATCGTGTCCTGGCCACTAGTCCCGTTCATCCAGATCCGCACCTGGCCCGGCGTGCCCGTCGTCAAGCCCCCATTGTCGATGATGATCCTGCGAGTACCGCTTAGCTGGATGCCCGTGAAGTAGTAGTCGCCAGGCGGAAGAATGAGGGTGGACACCCCGTCTAGTCCTACCGTTAGCGAATTAAACGAGCTGTTGGTCAACGACAGGACATCGCTTCCAGATCCGCTTAGAGTTGCTTGGACGGTTCCAGTAGGCGTAAGCGCCGGTGACGCGGAGCTGTACATCCGCATTCGACCGTTGGCCCGGTTAACGGGGGAATTAGACGTTAGGTACGACCAGCCACCCGGAAAAGTTGACTGGACCACCGTATCAATCGGTGGCCAGTCGATCCGGTCTGGTTCACGGTACACGTTGGGACCCGTCGGGCCAGAGGCAGTAGGGCCAGCGAGAAGAACGGTGCCCGTAACGGCCGATGAACCAACGGAAGAAGAGTTCATTGTGCCGTTCGTGGCCAGGCTTCCAATGACAGAACTATCGCTTCCCGAGAATGCGACCTGATTAATTGCGAAGACGGAGAATGAGTTAAAGATGCTTTGTCGAACACCTTGGACTCTAATCATGCGAGTGACGCCGTTCACGCGTCCAATCCCGGTAATGAACATAGGATTCGGAGGTGACCACGTCGTGGAGCCATCGGTAGGGGCAACGTAGGCCTCGAAAGTTCCGGAGATGCCGGGAATAGATCCGATATACCGGTCCGACGTGTGATGCGCCTTATGACTGGTCGAGGTCATGTTCATCCCGATGTACCGGAGTTCGTAGTTGACAGCGGCCTCGGCCAATTGGAGCGCCATCGTGTAGTCCGCGTCGCGCACCTGCTTGCGCACGTGCGAGGTAACGAAGGTGCCGACTCCGGCGAGCGTCAGGGTGGAGACGGCCACCAGCGCGAGGGCGGTGATCAGGGTGCCACCTCGTTCTCTTGCTGCTTTCGATCTCATGTCTGCTTCCTCTGATAGCGGGTCGTCGGTTCTGGACGCCGCACTACTCTTAGGTATCGGCAGGTCCTTCCAAATACAAGAGGGCCGCGCCACGATTGGCGCGGCCCTCGACGGAGATTAGTTGGAGGTGACGCCGGGGATGAAGCCGCCGTGGTCGGTGGCCGTGCAGGTCACGCCGAGGCCGCCTGCCGGGACGGTCGCGTCCTTGTTGTCCGCGTCCTTGGTGGTACCCGTGGTGATCAGGGCGTAGGTGCCCGCGTCGGGACAGGTCGGGGTGTTGCCGAGGTCGCCGGCCAGCATCGAGATCGCGGTGAGGCCGCTAAAATCGGTAGCGCGGGTCTTGACCTTCCACGCCTGAGCGGCGTTGGAGATCGACTGCATGTTCGAGCGGCAGGTCTTCTTGGAAGCGTCCTTCACCGAGCTCAGGTAGAGCGGGAGCGCGACGGCCATGAGCGTCGCGAGGATGAGGACCACGACCAGCATCTCGATGAGCGTGAAGCCACGGCGATTAGCGCGATTGATTCGAAGATTCATTATGTTCACCCAATTCTTCAGCCCTACTCACCGGCCAGACCCATCTTCCGGCCTGTGGATCGCGAACTGTACTAGAGTGATCGGAACGGCGGAAAAAATCATTAGGGCAAAATCAGAAGATTCTTGCTTTAAGAGGATTTCGCCAAGGTAATTGAACAAACCCGTTAACGACAAACCAAAGGTTCTAGCCGTGCGAGGCCCCAGTAGGTCAGTCAAAGCGCGCACTACGGGAAGAGTGACTACCCTTGGGTCTTACCGGCCTTCGTGGCACGCTGTTCGTCTAAGAGGCAGTGTGGGCGGTTACGTCTTCCACCTGCGGAACTGTGCCGCCAGTTGGCGTGCCAGTCGCACCTGAACCCTTCCCGTTCGAGCTGCGATACCGTTAGCGCCGCACGACGGCTTGTGCATGCGCCAGAGCCAAATCCACAAAGGTGAGTCGTGCCACGAGCTTTCGTTGGCGGAGCAGCGCATCGGTCTACCTTTTCGGCCCCTGAGGAAGCTCCTGTCCAGCTTTGCATGGACGAGGCCCCATTAGCGATGCGGGGCGAATAGCTCATCAATCCCCTTCAATCCAGTAGACAATGATCCTCGTCTGGACGTGAGCAACGACCACCCAGGCTCCTCAGTACGCGAAAAAGGGCGGTGTCGGAAGACACCGCCCTTCGAATTGGGATCGCAGTTATCTTAGTTGGCAGTGACGCCGGGGATGAAGCCGCCGTGGTCGGTGGCCGTGCAGGTCACGCCGAGGCCGCCTGCCGGGACGGTCGCGTCCTTG
>Ga0216301_1000099_pt1 | contig 23144 bp, 24 predicted proteins | sample 4hB_Boncat_minus_FD_156203 | JGI IMG/M metagenome (GOLD analysis project Ga0216301, IMG submission 156203) | Terrestrial sediment cell enrichment communities for BONCAT metagenomics from Utah, United States - 4hB_Boncat_minus | ecosystem: Environmental > Terrestrial > Deep subsurface > Rock...
GCGGTCACTTAACCACGGAACCACTTAACCACCCAACCACCGGCCCGATTGACACACCCCCACCCATCAGGTAGCATGCCTTCAACTGCTTACAGAGGAGTTATCGAAGACGCATGCCCCTTAAAGTTTTGGTCTGTGACGACGAGCGACACATCGTGCGCCTGATCCAGGTGAACCTGGAGCGCCAGGGCTACAACGTGGTCACGGCTTTCGACGGCAAGGAAGGTCTAGAGAAGATCCGTGCCGAGAAGCCCAACCTCGTCGTGCTGGACGTGATGATGCCCTACATGGACGGCTTCGAAGTCCTCAAGGCCCTGCGACGGGAGCCGGAGACGGAGAACCTTCCCGTCATCATGCTCACCGCGAAGGCCCAGGACAAGGACGTCTTCGAGGGCTACCACTACGGTGCCGACATGTACCTGACCAAGCCGTTCAACCCGATGGAGTTGGTCACGTTCGTGAAGCGCATCGCCGCGGGCAGCGACGACAGCGGCGGCCCCAAGCGCTACGACATCTCCTAAGGCAACTCCTTTACGAACACGAGCCCCGGTGGTTTAACGGCCACCGGGGCTCTTTTTGCTTTCTCTTCGACATTTCCGCGAAAGTGGTGAGAATTCGTATTCTTGTGATATAGTGACTGTGCGAATTCGTATTCTCGGCGTAGAGAAGGAAACCGATGAGGGTCACGCAACAGGACATCGCTAAGATCGCAAGCGTCTCGCAGGCGACGGTTTCTCGTGTCCTTTCCGGAGACGACAAGGTGGAGCCGGCCATCCGCAACCGCGTGATGGAAGTCATGCGGACCCACAACTACCAGCCGGACGTCCGTGCCCGCTCCCTCCGCAACCGCCGCACCGGCCTCGTCGGGCTCGTCCTCAACCGTCCTTCGGGCAGCCTGAGCGACGATCCGTTCTTCGCCGGGCTCATCGGCGAGATCATCGACTTTCTCTCAGGGAAGCCCTACCACCTGTGTCTCGACATGGTTTCCTCCGAGGCGGGGCAGAGCGCCATCTACGACGAGATGCTGAGGACCCGCCGCGTCGACGGGCTGATCCTTGTCGAATCGGAAGCGCGAGACCACCGGATCCTGCGGCTCCAGCAAGATAACTTTCCGTTCGTCCTGATCGGCAACCCGCTGACGAGCGACCAGATCCACTCGGTGGACAACGACAACGTTTTGGCAGGCGAGCTAGCGACTAGCCATCTTTTGGACAATGGCTATCGCCGGGTCGGCATTTTGGCTGGCCGGACCGGCGTCACCGTCAGCGACGATCGGATCGCCGGCTACCAGCGGGCCGTTCGAGGACGCCAGGAGGACCACCTGATTTTCCACTCTGACTTCGGCGCAAAAGCGGCCCGCGAGACGGCGATGGGAGTGCTGAGCCGTCCAGATGCACCGGACGCCCTGGTGGTGCTGGACGACTTTATGGCCATGGGCGTCGTGAGTGCCGCCCGAGCTTGCGGTAAGCGCATCCCCAGCCAGCTCGGCCTCGTGAGCTTCAACGACACAAACCTTTGCGACCTTCTCGACGGCGGCCTCACCTCCGTTAGTCTGAACATGCGAGAGATCGTGAGCAGGTCCTGCGATCGGCTCTTGCGGATCATTGAGGACGGCGCCTCGGTCACCGAGCGCCGGAGCATCGTCCCTTGTCAACTCCGAGTACGGGGTTCCTCGCGACGAGAGGTGCACGCATGATCGCCCTGTTGCCGCTCATGATCGTTCAGGCGCAGGACGTGATGCCGTACACCTTTGTGTACCAGGCAGACGGCCCCCTGAAGCGGGTCAACGTCGCCGGTTCGTTTAACAACTGGAACCGCGACGCCAACCCGATGAAGCTCGGCGCCGACGGCCGGACGTGGACGACGAGCATTGGCTTGCCCTTTGGTAAGCACCAATACAAGTTCGTCTTGGACGGAGAGCGATGGATCACCGATCCTAGGGCGGCGCGGAATGAAGACGACGGAGGCGGCAACACGAACTCCGTTCTGGTGGTGATGCCACCGGACTACGGCCAAGCGGCCAGTCCCACGGACGGCGTCACCGCGAAGAGTGCCCTCAAGCATCTGGCCGGCGTCCCGAACCTGAACTACGATCGAGGTCGGCTCACGTTCACCTTCCGGGCTCGGCCGAACGACCTTCAGAAGGTCGAACTCGTGGCCAACGGCAAGCCGGTCTCGATGACCTTGGCCGGTCAGGACGATCTCTACGCCCTTTACACCGCTTCGGTGGGGTGGAACCGTCGATCCCCGCTCCGGTACTCATTCCGGTTGACCGACGGGAAAGAGAACCGCGTGTTCGGGCAGAGCGGACTGGGCTCCGGGCCGTTCGTGATCGAGCCATCGGCGTTCAAGCCCTTCGAGGTCCCCGGATGGGTCGAGCGAAGCGTTTTCTACCAGATCTTCCCCGACCGGTTCGCCAACGGCGACAAGACGAACGACCCGCAGGACGTTCAGGCCTGGGACGCGAAGCCGACCTGGTTCAACCGGTACGGCGGCGACATCGCGGGCGTCCGGCGACGGGTTCCGTACCTGAAGCAACTCGGCGTCTCGTCGGTCTACTTCAATCCCGTCTTCAAGTCGCCTTCGAACCACCGCTACGACGCCGAAGACTTCCGCCAGATCGACCCTCAGTTTGGGAGCAACGCGGAGTTCCGATCGCTCACGACGGAACTGAAGGGGCAGGGAATTCGCACGGTGATGGACTTCGTGTTCAATCACACGGCGACCACGTTCGGACCGTTCTTGGACCTGCGGGAGAAGGGAGCCGAGTCGCGGTATCGCGACTGGTACTTCCCGAAGTCGTTCCCGATCCAGGTGAAAGAGAACCCCAACTACGAGGCGTGGTTTGGATTCCCGTCGATGCCGAAGCTGAACGTCATGAACCCGGAGACAAACCGGTACCTGCTGGATCTCGTGGGTTACTGGCGACAGCAGGCACCGGGCCTGGCGGGGCTTCGCCTCGACGTCGCGAACGAGGTGGACGTGCGGTTCTGGCGCGACCTTCGCCGGACGGTGAAGGCCCAGGATCCGCAGATGTGGATTGTCGGCGAGGTTTGGGGCGACGGTACACCTTGGCTCGGTGGCGACCAGTGGGACTCAGTGATGAACTACCAGTTCCGGGACGCCTGCCTCCGGTTTATCGCGGAAGGCAAGACCAGCCCGGACGAGTTCATGAACCGCCTCATGAGGGTCCACACGGGCTATGCGCCGCAGGTATCGCGAAACATGATGAACCTGCTAAGCAGCCACGACACCCCCCGGTTCCTGACTCTCGCCGGGAACGACGAGCGGCTTCACCGGATGGGCGCGGTCGTCCAGTTCACCTGGGTCGGGGCACCTTCGATCTACTACGGCGAAGAGCTCGGCATGCAGGGCGGAGCCGACCCGGACAACCGGCGGGGCATGGAGTGGGACAAAGCAAACGACCAGAACCCAATGCTCCAGTTCTACCGCCGCCTCATCCGCATGCGGAACGGCAGCCGCGCCCTCCAGAGCGGAGACCCAATCCCGCTAAAGAGTGACAACTCGCAGAAGACGGTCGCCTATGCCCGTACGTTAGGAAACGATGTGGCCATCGTTGTCCTCAACCGCTCGGAGCAGCCGCGCACGATTTCTCTTACCGTGCCCGCCGCCGCTCGCGGAAAGGGCCTCGTCGACCACCTGTCCGGCCGCCGCCACCGCGTCACCGGATCCACACTTTCTGTCTCCCTGGGACCTCTCGAGTCAGCCGTGCTGCTCCAAGGTCCGCAGGCCTCGTCCAGTACCGCCAAGGAAGCCGGACCGGCACCCAAGGCCTCGCCATCGTATCGAGCATCAATCGCTACGCACTCTGTAAGGAGCAATCCCTAAAATGACAAGAAGACTGGGTTTCACCCTGATCGAACTCCTCGTCGTCATCGCGATCATCGCGATCCTTGCCGCCATCCTCTTCCCGGTTTTCGCTCAAGCGAAGACCGCAGCAAAGAAGACCGCAGACCTGAGCAACATCAAGCAGCTCATGACGGCGACCCTGATCTACGCCAACGACAGCGAGGATCGGATCCCGCACATGAAGCGCTACGACCCGTACATCTTCGCGGCGCGCCTGTTGCCCTACACGAAGAACCGGGACATCTTCAAGAACCCGGCCAGCTCCTCGCCCCAAGGCGCGGTGCAGAAGAAGCAGCAGAACAACGGCTTCGGCCAGTACATGGTGCCGCCGGACGACGGCTGCGTAGGCCTCGGCACTTCCACGGCCGGAAAAGACAAGTGGTACAACGACATCTACCCGCCGCTGGACTTCATGGTCAACCGATTCATCTTCGGCTACCAGCAGGGCTGCGACGGCCCCACGGGCGATCCGTGGTACGCACCGGCACCGATCTCCTCGACCGGGGCTCCCGGCGGCATGGGCGTCGAAGGTATCGGACCGGGCTCGCTCGAGTTCACGAGTGTCGCTAAGGTCGTGCTCTTCTCGGACTTCCCAGTAGTGGGCACCCAGTGGCCGGGCGCACCGAACGTGCCGTTCTGGGGCGGGAACTTCAAGGGCTACTGGACGGAGGGCTCCAACGTGGGCCATATGGACGGCCACGCGCAGTACTACAAGCTGTCTAAGCTGCTGCCCAACCAGGCTGACGCGGACGATCCGCATCCGGCCAATGCCTGGAGCGACCGCGCCGACCGGGGCACCGCATACCAGTGGTGGGGGACCAACTACGCAACCTCCGCGAACCAGTAATCACACTGTCGCGTAAACCCTTCGACCGTGCCGGCTCCTAATGGGAAGCCGGCACGGTCATTAACTAAAGGAACCATGAAAGCTAAGCACCTACCCCTTCTTCTCGTCGTTTGCCTTCCCCTCACCGGCTGCAACGCGGGGAACGCGCCGGAGACGATGTCGGAGTCGGACGTCCAGAGCGCGATCAAGAAGCTGTCCCCTCAAGAGCAGATCGACTATATCAACCGCAGCCCCCTCACGCCCGACGAGAAAAAGAAGCGGATCGCGGAGATCGAGAAGTCTAGCGGCGTGACCGCTGCGCCCGGCGCTCCTACCCCCGGCGGGCAGTAGGCCTGGGCTTCGGGATCTTTTAGGACTCTGAACCTGGAGTCTTCCGATTGGGTTCTTCAGTAGGGCAGCGCTCTTTATTGGTGGAGCGCTGCCGTTCTTGTCTTTCTATGTCTCGGCTGTTCTTGCCGCCGATGCGGCAGCTGAATCCCTAGGCCCGTTTCCGACGTCCAATCAACGACTCTGGAAAAGGAGGAGCAGCGTGGCTCAGCTTGATCTTAGGACACACCGACCAGCCGAGGGACTGACGACGACGCAGGCGTCTTTCATCGAGGACGCGCAGGCCCAGGGGCAGCTCTACATCACTCAGCCGTACGAGCTGTACTCCGAGGAGAACCACGAGGCTTGGCGGCGGCTTTTTGCGCGGATGCAGGAGCGCTGGCGCAAGTACGGCAACGCTCACTTTCTCAAGGGGATCGAGTCGTTGTGCCTAAATCCGGAGCGGGTACCGCACCTGGAGGAAGTGAACCAGTTTTTGTGTCCCCTTACGGGCTTTAGGGCGAAGGCCGTCAGCGGGTACGTCCCGGCCTTCGTCTTCTTCGATTGCCTGCGCAATCGTGAGTTTCCGACGACGATCACGATCCGACGATCGGATCGGCTCGATTACCTCCCCGAGCCCGACATCTTCCACGACATCGCGGGCCATGTGCCGATGCACACGGATCGGGCCTTCGCGGACACCCTCGTCCGATTTGGCGACTGCGCGCACACCGCCGCCGAGCTCGTTGCCGACATCAAGGACGAGCACGAGCAGCTCCACCGGCTGACCAGCATCATCCAAGCGATGGCTCGCTTCTTCTGGTTCACCATCGAGTTCGGCCTCATGAACAGCAGGGATGGCCTGAAGGTGTACGGCAGCGGGTTGCTCAGCTCCTATGGCGAGATTGAGCACTGCATCGAGTCGCCCCGGGTCCAGCGGTATCCGATCCAGCTCGAGTGGGTGATCAACCAGAGCTTCGAGATCGACCACTACCAGCCCCTACTTTTCTACATGGAGTCGTTCGACCACCTCTTCGAGCTCGTTGGCGAGTTGGAGACGTGGATGCGTCAAGGCAAGCTCGACAACGTGGCCCCTGGTGAGCCAGGAGTCAACGAAGAAGACCTGAAGAGCTTCCTCCACACGTCTTCCATATAGAGCGCGGTGTCAGGGCACCGCTTTTATAAGCGAGCCCGCAAGCGCAGAGGGAGTGTCGGTTGTAGAGCAGGTCCGGGACATTCCCAACCTCCCCGACATCCCCGACATTCCAGACGCACCCAAAGGACACGCTCGCGGGCTCGCTGGGTAAAGCGGTGCCAGGGCACCGCACTCTAAACGGGGCTTCGGTAAACTGCGCCTCATGCCAGTCGAGATCTTGATGCCTGAGCTTGGGGAGTCCGTTCACGAGGGAACCGTAAGCCGGTGGCTGAAGAAAGAGGGTGAATTCGTCAAAGAAGACGAGCCGGTCGTCGAGATCATGACGGACAAGGTCAACACGGAGCTTCAGGCTCCGGCCAGTGGGGTCCTGACAAAGATCCTGATCCCTGAGGGAAGCACCGTCCAGGTGTTCAATGCGATGGGCATCATAACGCCCGAAGGCGAGGCGGCAAGCGCCGAAGCAACGGCCGCTACTCCGGAGATCAAGGACGTCCAACTCGACCCGGATATCCCGGCGAAGACCGAGCAGGCGAACGGAGCTCCGGCCACTGGCGCCGAAGGCCGCAAGTTCTTCACCCCCGTCGTGCGCTCAATGGCGAAGGAGCGCGGTATCGGTGAGGAAGAGCTGAGCACGATCACCGGGACTGGCGAGGGCGGGCGCGTCACCAAGAAGGATTTAGAAACCTACATCGCGGGTGGTCGCCAAGCCCCCTCCATTATCGAGGGCACGCCGACGAAGCCGGCCACTATGACCCCCGAGGGTCCGTCGACCGAGCAGCCAGCCGCGGCCCCGGCACCCGCCCCAGCCGCGACTCCGGCGCCTGCACCCGCGCCTAAGCCAGTCCAGCCGAGCGTGGCGGGACCCGAGCAAGAACTCGTTCCGCTGGCGGGAATGCGCAAGATGATCGCGGACGCGATGGTGCGCAGCTCCCAGGTGCCTACCGTTTCCACGGTGACCCAGGTGGATGTGACGGCGATGGTCAAGTTCCGCGAGCGGAACAAGGAGTCGTTCCAGGAGCAGTACGGCGTGAAGCTCACCTACACGCCGTTCTTTATCAAGGCGCTGGCCGAGACGTTGCAGGAGTACCCACTGGTGAACGCCAGCCTGCAGCCGGACAACAAGATCCTGATGACCAAGGGCGTTCACATCGGCATCGCCGTCGCGCTGGGCGCGAAGGGTGACGAAGGGCTGATCGTGCCCGTCATCCGTGACTGCCACCAGAAGACCCTGGTCGACATCGCGCGGGACCTGGAGGGAATCGCGAAGAAGGCACGAGCGAACAAGCTCGGCGTCGAAGACGTCAAGGGCGGCACCTTCACTCTGACCAACCCGGGCACCTACGGTGCTCTGTTCGGCACCCCGATGATCAACGCGCCGCAAGCGGGCATCCTTGGGACGTACTCCATCCAGAAGATGCCGGTAATCGTGGACGACATGATCGCAGTCCGCTCGATCATGCACCTGGTGCTCACCTACGACCACCGCCTAATCGACGGGCTCCTCGCGGGCAAATTCTTGGCGGCGGTTCGAGACCGCCTGCAGAACTTCGACTTCTTCCGTTAAGGAATATTCGTAAACGAGCGGGCCACCCATGAAGAGTGCGGTGGCCTGCCATCGCTTTCCTGAGCGAGCCCGCCAGCGTTGCGGGGGATTGGGTCGCAGTGGCCCCAGGATGTCCTTAAGCGGGAGTTTACAGGTTAGGTGATGCTCCGCTCCAAGTAAACGATGTCGGCCTCGGGGTTGAAGTTGTAGGGCGGAATCTCCTGAAATTCCATCGACCGGTAAAGGGCGAGGGCGGGCTCGAGTCGCGCGAGGGTATCAAGGCGGACTCTGCGATAGCCGAGGGAGCTTGCTTCCTCGAGTAGCGCTTCCATCAGCCTGCGGCTGATCCCACGGCCACGGAAGGCTGGACGGACGTAGAGGCGCTTCACCTCAGCGACTTCCGGCTCAAGCGGCTTGATGGCTCCGCATGCGGCGACCTCCCCCTCCCACTCGGCCAGTAAAACGACTCCCGAAGGGCGAGCGTACTTTCCCGGCAGGTCCCGGAGCTCCTCTTCGAAGCCTTGGAAGCACAGATCGACGCCCAACTCTCGCGCGTACTCGCGGAAAAGGTCGCGCACGAGGGGCATCTGGTTTTCCGCTGCCTCGGAGATCGTCAGCACTGGAGATCTCCTACTAGGGTTGTGATCGCGCGGCCCCGAAGGCGAACCCGATCCCCGGCGACGGTCACGGCGACGGTGCCACCCCGACGGCTGGCCTGGTAGCCCCTCATCTCCGTGTTGCCCAACCGCTCGCTCCAAAACGGAGCGAGCGCGCAATGAGCTGAGCCCGTCACCGGGTCTTCGTCGACGCCGGATTGGGGGAAGAAGCATCGAGAAACGAAGTCGAACCCTTCGTCGCCGGGGGCGGTGACGATGAGCCCTCGCATTCCAAGGGCGGCAATCTGGAGGTAGTCGGGCACGAGTGCTCGAACCTGCGCGGCCGACTCCACCTGGACGAACCAGTCCATCCGGTTACGACCGGTCCACACGAGGGAAGTGTCGAGAAAGGGAAGGGGTACGGGCAGATCGGCAAGCGCCGGTGCTTCCGCCGGAAAGTCCAGTTCGATTTCGTCACCGATCGCTGATGCGAGCAGGAGACCGCTACGGGTTTGGAAGCGAATCGGCTCCCCCCGGTCTACGCGTTGCGTTTCCCATAGTACGTGAGCCGAGGCTAAGGTGGCGTGGCCGCAAAGGTCTACTTCGGTGGTGGGGGTAAACCAGCGAAGGTTGTAGCCATCGTCCGTCGGAACCAAGAAGGCGGTCTCCGCCTGGTTCATCTCCATGGCCACCCGTTGCATCCATGCCTCGTCCGCCGGTGCCTCTAAAGGGCACACACCAGCTGGGTTGCCGGAAAAGGGGCGGTCCGCGAACGCATCGACCAAGTAGACGGGGGTGCTCACGTCACAAAGGCTACCGGAAGCGCCTCCGGCCGCAGATGTACAGTCAGCGCTCCAAGAGATGCCATTTTGGAGTGAGGCAGCTTGCTGCCTCTTTAGATCTTCATAACCACTCCCCGAAAGGGATGGCCATGGATCCAAAAGAGGCAGCAAGCTGCCTCACTCCAAAGGTGGGGCTAGGCTACCAACTGACGGAGGTCGTCTTCGCCGACTTCTTTCTTGGTGTCGGCGACCTTTACGAAGTCTTCGTAGATCTGTTCGAACCGCTCGTCGGTGAAGTTGAACCCAAGCTCTGCGAGGCGGTGCTTCAGGCCGTGGCGGCCGGAGCGGGCGGTGAGAATGATCTCGCTCTTCTCGGCTCCCACCAGCGTGGGGTCGATGATCTCGTAGGTCGAGCGCTCCTTGAGCACTCCATCCTGGTGGATGCCACTGCTGTGGGCGTAGGCGTTGGCCCCGACCACTGCCTTGTTGCGTTGGACGACCATTCCGGTGAGGCGGGAGACGAGGCGCGACGTGGGCAGGAGCTGGGTCGTGTCGATCCCCGAGGTCGCGCCGAACTTATCCTTGCGAATGTGGAGGGCCATCACGACTTCCTCCAGCGCCGTGTTGCCCGCGCGCTCGCCGATCCCGTTCATCGTAACCTCGACCTGACGAGCGCCCGCCATGACTCCCGCGAGAGTGTTCGCGGTCGCCATCCCAAGGTCGTTGTGGCAGTGGCAGGAGAAAACGGCCTTGTCGCTGTTGGGAACGTTGTCGATGATCGCCTTGATCAGGTGGTAGTACTCGTTCGGATAGGTGTAGCCGGTCGTGTCGGGCACGTTGATCGTCGTCGCACCGGCCCGAATAATCTCCTCGACGACCTTGAAGACGTAGTCCAGGTCGGCTCGCCCTGAGTCCTCCATGAAGTACTCCACGTCATCGGTGAACTGGCGGGCGAACCGCACCGCCTTGACCCCCACTTCAAGTGCCTGTTCCCGGGTCATGCGCAGCTTGTGCTGCAGGTGGTTGTCACTTACGCCCAGGCCGGTATGGATCCTCCGGCGGGCGGCAGGCTGGAGCGCCTCGGCCGCCACCTCGATGTCTTTCTCCCTTGCCCGGGTCAGCCCGCAGATCGTAACGCCGTTCAGCTCGCGCGCGAGCATGTTGACGCTTTGAAAGTCTCCGGGTGAACTGATGGGGAAGCCAGCCTCGATGATGTCGACACCAAGCGCCACGAGCTGTCGGCCGATCTCGAGCTTCTCGTCCAGGGAAAGCCGGACTCCCGGACTCTGCTCCCCGTCCCGTAGCGTCGTGTCGAACACAAGCACGCGGTCGTTGTTCACAGTCGGATTATGGCTACGGAGACGGTGGTTTCGTGGTTAGGTGGTTGTGTGGTTGGGTGAAGAGCAACCCCGTCCACGAAACCACCTAACCACGAAACCACTTAACCACCTCTCCCAAAGGTATAACCCCATCACGAATGGCGCAAGTCGACATCAACGTTACCGCCGGGCGCGACCACGTGCGAGAGGCCTTTCTCTGGCGGCTTTGCCGGGAGTTCAACGTCAAGGTGAACGTCAAGAAGGCGAACATCGACACGGACTTCGGCTGGCTGCAGCTCGAGCTTGAAGGACCGGTCGAGGAGATCCAGCGGGCGACCGCCTGGCTGATGACGACCGGCATGCACGTCGAGGCCGTGCAACGGGCGGTAGGGGCTTAAGCCAAAGCCGATGAGCGGTTACGAGCCGTACCTGCCGGAAGACTTCGACGAGTTCTGGCAGGAGACGGTGGCGGAGGCTTTGGCCGCCCCGCTGGACTGCCACCGCTCAATCTCGAACGACTACGACCTTGAGGGCTTTGAGGTCCAGACCCTGGACTTTCGAAGCGTCACCGGCCAGCGATTAAACGGATGGATTGCCTGCCCCCCCGGGGCGCGGAGGCTGCCCGGATTCGTCTGGATTCCTCCGTACGGACGAGAGTCGAAGCTTCCTGACGAGTACGGCACCCGCGAAGGGTTCGTAAGCCTCAGCTTCAACTTCTTTGGGGAGTCCGCCTTCCACCAAGAGAAGTACGTCACCTCGCGCGGCTACTTCGCCGAGGGTGCTGAGTCGCCGGAAACCTGGGTGTTCCGGAGGATGCTGCAGGACGCGATCATTGCGACCCGGATCCTGCAGGCGCAGATCGAGGCGGACGAGGACCGAATCGGCGCGATGGGCATGAGCCAAGGCGGCGGCATCTCGATATGGCTTGGCGCCTGGTGCCCGATCATTCGCGCCGTCTGCGCCGACATGCCGTTCCTGGGTGGGGTCAACCTGAGCCTGAACCAGAACGTATTCCGCTACCCGCTCAAGGAGTTGACGGACTTCATGCAGACGATCCCCGTTGGGGAGGAGCGGGTGATGAACACCCTCTCGTACTTCGACACGGTTAACCAGGCCACCCGCTGCCACAAGCCCACCCAGGTGTCAGTCGGTCTGAAGGATCCTGCCTGCCGCCCCGACACGGTGCGCGCCATCTACGACGCTCTCCCGGGCCAGAAGATGCTCCGAACCTACGACTGGGGACACGACTGGCTTCCGGCCATGGTCGACAACAACCGCCAGTGGCTCGCCGAGAACCTCCGGTGAAGGTTCTCCAGGTCGCCAGCTCCCTCTTCGGCTGGGGAGGCATCGAGCGATACGTGCTGTACCTCCAGGAAGGCCTTCGAGCTCGCGGGCATGAGGTTCGGGTCGCGTGCCCACCGGGGTCGCCCCTGGACCAGCACCTTTCCGACGGAAAGATCCCCATTGCCTTACGGAGCAAGCTCGATCCGCGAGCGCTGGCTGCCTACGTACGCCACTTTCGAGAGAACCGGTACGACGTCGTCCACGGCCACTTCAGCCCTGACTTCACCGTGCCCGCGTACGCCGCTCGTCTCACGAAGCAGCCAATCACGGTGATGACTCGGCACCTGGCGATCCGGTGGAAGCCGGCCAAAGCGCGGGCTTACGCGAAACTCTGGGATCACATCATTCCCGTGTCGGACGCAGTGGAGGAAGCCCTCGCGGGCGCAGGCATCCCCAGAGAGCGGATGACTGTAGCGAAGGCGGGCACCCCAGCACTGGCACCGATCCGGAGCCGGGAGGCTGTGCGAGAGGAGCTTCGACTCACCGAGGAAACGTTCGCCATGGGGAGCTTTGGACGGCTGGCGCCCGAAAAGGGAATGGACACGCTGGTGGAGGCGCTACCACGCATGGCTCCTCCGGTAAGGGTCGAGGTCTACGGACAGGGGCCAATGCGGGAGAGACTAGAGCGGGATGCCACGTCGAGCGGCGGCCGGATGACGATGCGGGGCTTCGTGGAGAACGTAGCGGACAATATGGCCGCCATGGACGCGATTGTCATCCCCAGCACCTGGGTCGAGCCGTTCCCGTACTCGGCCCTCGAAGCAATGTCCTTGGGCCTCCCCATCGTGGCCTCGGCGACGGGCGGTTTGCTGGAGATGGTCGAGCCGGGGCGCAATGGGCTATTGTTCGAGACCGGCAACGCTGTTGCGCTGGCTGAAGCCGTCAACGCTTTAGCTGCGGATCCCCGAGCCGCCCGCGAGATGGGCGACCAGGGAAGAGGGATCCACCGTGAGAAGTACACGGTGGAGAAGATGGCGGAGCGGATCGAGGCGGTTTATCGTAAGCTCGTCTGACGCACCGCCGCATCAATTGCGGCAACCTGTTCCAACAGCTCTTCCGCCCGATCCAAGGGCCACTGGGTTTGAGCGTCGGACAGAGCGCGCTCTGGCTCCGGATGGACTTCCAGGAACAGCGCGTCGATACCGACGGCGACGGCGGCGCGGGCCATTGCCGGGATGCTCTCGCGGACGCCTCCCGACGAGGTCCCCGCTCCGCCCGGGCGCTGAGCCGAGTGGGTGGCGTCGAAGCAGACCGGGACGCCGAAGGACCGCATGACCTCGAGGCCGGGCATGTCTACGATAAGCGTGTTGTAGCCAAAGCTGGTGCCGCGCTCGGTGAGCATGATCCCGCCCGCCTCAAAGGACTTGAGCTTGTCGACGATGTTCTTCGTGTCCTGAGGGGCCAGGAACTGACCCTTCTTCACGTTCACCGGCCGTCCGGTACAGGCGGCGGCTTCCAGGAGGTCCGTTTGGCGGCTGAGAAAAGCTGGGATCTGAAGGAGGTCGATGGTCTTTGCCGCGATCTCGGCCTGCTCCGGCAGGTGGATATCCGTAGTGCAAGGCACGCCGAGCCGGCTCGCCGTGTTGTGGATGATCTCAAGGCCCGCTTCCATTCCCGACCCCCGAACCGTGTTCACGGAAGTTCGGTTCGCCTTGTCGAAGGAAGCCTTGAAGACGTAGCCAAAGCCGAATCGATCGCAAAGCTCCTTCATGCGGTCGCCAACGGCATCGCAGATTTCCTGCGACTCGGCTAGACACGGTCCCCCGATGATGGTGAGCCGCCCGTTGCCGATCGTGAGGTTTCCCGCCTTAAACTCGCTCAACTCTTCTTCGCCTTCTTGATGGGCTTGCTGCTCACGACGTTCAGCTTCGTCTTGACGGTCAGGCTGCTGGGCGGGAAGCAGCTCTGCTCGGTGCATTGCTGGTAATCGACCTTCAGCACCATCTCGTGGTTGCCCGGCTTGGCAGGCAGCACGATCACAACGGGGATCTCGACCTTGCCCGCGTAGACCCTGGACGGCGTCTGCTCTCCCGCCATCGTCATCTCGGTCCCTTCCGGGTAGGTGACAGTGGCCAGTTTGAACACCTTGTCACCGCTCACCTTGACCGGGATCTGGTACTCGCTCGAGGGCGGGTTCTGGTATCCGTGAAGCCCCTCCGCGAACGTCACCGTCAGAACCCCCTTCAACTTGCCTCCAGCCAAAAACTTGCCCTTCGGTAAGGAGAGACTGGCGGTGGGCGCGGTCTCCGCTTGCCCAAAGGCGACCAAGGACAGGAGAGAGAGAACGAGCGCCAAGAGAGCGCGGACGGCCTTCATGCCTATACGATACGCCCGGATGTCAAGGCAGGACTCGTCTAGCTGGGATTGCCGGTGTCTTGCTGAACAAAGAAAAAGGGGCGGAGCCTTGCGGCTCCGCCCCTTGCCGCCGGGACGGCGGCGGTCCTGTTTAGACGAGGCCCATCCAGCGCTTGAGCTTGTAGACGGTGGTGTCGCGGTTGAGTTGGGCAATGGCGCGGGTGAGGGGGACGCTCTTGGGGCAGACCTTTACGCAGTTTTGGGCGTTGCCGCAGCCGGTGATTCCTTCCTCGCCGGTAAGGAAGTCCAGGCGGTCCTTCTCCAGGGTCTTGCCGACGGGGTGGAGGTTGAAGAGGAGCGCCTGGCCAAGAGCTGCCGGACCGACGAAGGCGGACCGCTCGTTCACCTGGGGGCAGGCTTCGACGCAGCAGCCACAGGTCATACAGCGGGAAAGCGCGTAGCGAACCTGCCGGATCTGGTCATCCTGCGGCTGGGCCATGCCCAAGTCATAGGAGCCATCAATGGGCACCCAGCCCTTGACCTTCTTGAGGTTTTCGAACATCCGCGAGCGGTCGACCACGAGGTCCCGCACGACCGGGAACTTCTTCATCGGCTCTAGCGTGACCTCGTAGGTGTCGCCCACCACGTCGCCGACGACTTCGATGAGGGCGGTGCAAGCCTGACGGACCGCACCGTTGATGTTCATGGTGCACGAGCCGCAAACCTCTTCCAAACATGCTCCGTCCCAGGTGGGGGGCGCGACATCGCGACCTTCCGTGGTGACAGGGTTCTTCTGGACTTCCATGAGGGCTGAAATCACGTTCAGCTTCTCCTTCATGGGGATCACGTACTCTTCCCAGTAGCTCTCGGAGCCCTGGTCCTTCTGCCGGAGCACCTTCAGGCGAATCTTCGTAGGGGTCGCAGTAGCGGTCATGTCTTCACCTCTATTCTACGCACCCGAAGCGGCGAAGCGCCGGTTGAGGGAGGTCTAGAATGTCGGGAATGTCCGGGAGGTGGTGAATGTCCGATTCATGACATTTCCGACCTTCCGGACATCCCAAACATTCTCAACGGCTCCTTACGGAGTGTCTTCCGCGACGACGCCGGGGATGCCGTTCATGTCGTACGGGAAGTTGTAGACCTGAACGTCAGCCACGCCGCCCTCAGGCGCGACGCCGGGAACGCCGCCGTTGCCCTTAGTGGACTTGGCGTGGCCGTCCGCGAAGTTCACGACCATGCTCTTCGAGTACCGCGGAGTGCCGGGGAAGTTGAAGCGCGAGAAGGGAAGCGGGGAGTTTCGGTAGAGCGCCGCGTTCGGGTTGCGGGCGATTTCCTGGTTCCACTGATCCGCCGTCAGGTCCTTGTTGTCGCCGTTCGCCTTCAGGTAGCGAGCGTCGTAGAACATCGTGGTGCTCGCCGGCTCGTTGATTCCACCTTCGCTTCGGACTGCCCGGTTCTTACCGAACGGAGCGCCGATCGCCGTGTCTTCGAACAGCCGGAAGTTCGGGGCAAAGCTCGCGAATTTGATGTCGTTCGCCGAAGTCCACGCACCGCCCGAAAGGCTTCCGGTGATCGTGCTGGTCGAGTTAGGAACGTCGGCCCAGTAGATTGCCTTGGGATCGCCGGGCGAGAGGAAGATGTCCTTGTTCTTGGTGTAAGGCATTAGGGCGTCGAACACCGAGTAAACAATGGTGCCGTTGCCCGGGATGAGGCCGTTGCCGTTCGCCATGTAGGCGACCATGGGGAACGCCCCGTCGCTATCCGTGGTGTACATCAAGACCGCGACGGCGTTCTGCTTGACGTTGCTGAGGGCAGCGGTCTTCTTCGCGGCCTCCTTAGCCTGGGCGAACACGGGGAAGAGGATGGCGGCGAGGATCGCGATGATCGCGATCACGACGAGGAGCTCGATGAGAGTAAAGCCAATCTTACGGTTCATAAGGATTCTCCGGCGCTCCGGTCTTGCCGGAGCTTCTGACCGCTCTGTCAGCGGAAGGACATTGGAAACTACCTCCAAGTGTTAACACCTGGTTAACGCTAGGCGAGTATTGCGATGTATTTCGTTCGGGTTCCAATGCCTGACCACTGGTAGAATGGCGAGTGGCATGACGAGCACCGCCTCACGGCCCACTCCACCTCGCGTCGACATCCTAGGAGTTCCCGTCGATAGGGTCACCATGGATCAAGCAATGGAGCGGATCGACGAGTTCGTCCGCAGTGGCGAACCACACCTTGTGATTACTGCCGACGCGTCCGGAATCGTGCAGGCGCAGACGGATCCGGAGTTCCGCGGGCTGTTCAGTCAGGCGGCTCTGATCACTCCCGACAGCACTGGGGTGCTTTGGGCATCGAAGAAGTTCGGTGGTCCGATTGCCAGCCGGGTGAGTGGGGTCGACATCCTTGAGCGCGTTTGCGCGCAGAGCGCGGACAAGGGTTACCGGGTGTACTTCCTGGGAGCCGCGCCCGGCGTCGCCGAAGAGGCCGCTGAGCGCTTGCGTTTGAAGTATCCAGGCTGCAACATCGTAGGCACGCGCCACGGCTATTTCCCGGCAGAGAGCGATGAGGTCGTCGCCCAGGAAGTTGCGGAATCAAAGCCGGACATTCTGTTCGTGGCGATGGGTATTCCGCGGCAGGAAAAGTTCATTATCGCCACCCAGCACATCATTGGAGCCAAGGTCGGAATGGGCGTCGGCGGATCTCTGGATGTCTTTAGTGGCCGGGTTCGGCGAGCTCCGAAGCTATTCCAGCGACTCCGAATTGAGTGGCTCTGGCGAGTTCTACAGAATCCGAGCAAGATATCCAAGGTAATGCTGCTGCCGAAGTTCGTGATGCTGGTGCTTCAGGCGAAGCGATGAAGATCTACACCCGCACGGGTGACAAGGGAAGCACTGGCCTCCTGGGCGGGTCCCGCATCCCGAAGAACAGCGTTCGAATCCGTGCGATCGGGGAAGTCGACGAGCTTAATGCCAGCATCGGAGTCGCGCGTTTGCACAGCGTGGGCAGCTCCGTAGACGCATTGTTGGCAGACATCCAGAACCGCCTGTTCGACCTAGGTGCCGGGCTTGCTTCTCCTCCCGAAGGTCGAATCCAGGCCCAGTCGCTTTCGGAAACCCAGGTTGCGGAGCTGGAGCGGTCAATCGATGAACAGACGGAGGCTCTGGAGCCGCTCCGGAATTTCGTCCTTCCCGGGGGCAGCGCCCTCGGCGCCCACCTCCACCTGAGCCGTTGCGTGTGCCGACGTGCCGAACGGTCGCTGCTCGACCTTCATGAGTCAGAGCCGGTTCAGCCGGAGCTATTGGCGTACCTGAACCGGCTTTCCGACTGGCTTTTCGTTTCTGCCCGAACCGCAAACGCCGCCCAAGGCGTCAGTGACGTTGCTTGGCAAAAGCTGGAGCAATCCTGAGATGATCACCACCCTCATCGCCTCGCTCGCTCTCGTCGCTCCTCAAGAACCGGCCGCGCCGTCCGCGGGGCCCCTGGTCTCGAAGATGCTCGCGCGATACTCAACCGCCCAGACGCTTGCGGGAAGGATCGTCTTTACCCAGGCGGCGCAAGGCAAGTCGGTCGTGATCCAGACGGAGGTCCAGTACGAGAAGCCGAGCAAGCTGTACCTAAAGCAGGTGCGGACGGATCAGCCGAACAACGTGTGGCTGGTAACGAGCGACGGCGTTAACTTCTCGTACAACCGCCCGGAACGGTTCCTTGGCACCCGGTCGCGCTTGGTGGATCCCGTCGTCGGCCGGACTGGTCCCCAGGACATCAAAGACATCTACCTGGCTGCGATGTACAGCATCGGGGACAAGTCGCCCGCGCTGGACATGATGATCTCGCGACTGGACGACCTCAAGGTCCTGAAGGCGATGTGGGGGCCGATGGTGGTTCGGGGGCGCACGAAGGTTCGGGACGTCGAGGCGAACCTTGTGGAAGGCACCTACCGCCTCGGCGGCTTCGGCGGTCCGCTCCAGGGCCGGCTTACGATGGTGATCACAGACGACGGCGACCTGCTGCAGTACGGTCAGCAGGAGATGGTGGCGGCCCCCGGCGGGACCTCAGCGCCCTTCTCGCTCACGACCACCTGGGACTGCGACGTAAAGGTCAACGCCACCCCGAATCCGAGCCTTTTCACGGTTGTGAAGTAGGGACGGCATACCAACGCGGGGGCCGCCGTAAGGAACTTCGTTAGGCGCCTGGGCCCCTTTCGCGTTTCTTCCGCCTTGGTGGAACGTCTGGTTGAAATAGAACCACTGAGCGTTAAATTTTGACTGGTCAAAAACTACATTTTTGGGTACATTGAGATCGATGGCCGCTATGGTCCCCACCACACTACCGTTCACGCAACTCCGCAAGGGGATGCAGGCCCGCGTCGTCGCCGTCAGCGATGATTCCTCGGAGCAGACGAGGCTCCAGGAAATGGGGCTCACGGTTGGCACCAAGTTCCGGGTGGTGAAGGTCGCGCCTTTTGGCGATCCCGTCGAGATCGATCTCCGCGGCTACCGGCTTTGCCTGCGCAAGACCGAGACGAGAAATTTTGAAATCGAAGCTCTCGACTAGCTTCGACCTCGGTGCCCGTACCCCGTCCAAGGGGCGGCTCGTTGCCATTGTCGGCAACCCGAACGCGGGGAAGACCACGCTCTTCAACAGCCTCACCGGCTCGCACCAGAAGGTCGGCAACTATCCCGGCGTCACCGTTGAAAAGGTGTCGGGTCCCTTGGTGCTGGAAAGCGGTCTCGTCGATTGCGTCGATGTTCCCGGCCTCTACTCCTTGGCCCCGGTCTCAGAGGACGAGCGGGTTGCAGCGGAGGTTATCCATGGCCGGAGCGACGATTTGGGTCAGCCCGACCTTTTGGTGTGCGTCGTCGATGCCACCAATCTGGAGCGGAACCTCTACTTCTTCAGCCAACTCGCGGAGGCCGGTCATCCGGTCGTGGTCGCGCTGACTATGGTGGACCGGCTCGCCCAGCAGGGCAAAAGCATCGACATCCCGAAAATGTCCAACCTGCTCGGGGTGGAGATCGTCCCGCTGGTCGGCCACAAAGACAAAGGAATTCAGGACCTCAAAGAGGCGATCGACCGCAACCTGGAGAACCCGCGGGTTCCCAACTTCGATCTGGGTTTGCCCGACGCCCTCGAGACGAAGGTGGCAGCCTTGCGCGAGCGGCTCGCTCGGATCGGTGCGGACTTCAGCAAGACAGAGGTGCGGCGCGCGTTGCTGCAGCCGAGCGAGGAGTTCGAGAGCTTCCTGCGGGACTTCCCGGAGATGCAGGAGGCGTTCGACGATGCACGGGCCCAACTTGGGCAGGAGGGGATCCTTAAGCCCACCCTCGAGGTAGCCACCCGCTACCAGTGGTCGGAGATGATCGAGCGGGCGGTGACCCGACAGGAGGGACCGGCGCGGAAGCGTTCTCGAACCGACGTCATCGACGCGTTCCTGACCCACCGCGTCTTCGGCTTGGTCGTGTTTGTCGGCCTGATGTACCTGGTGTTCCAGAGCATCTACACCTTCGCGACGCCGTTGATGGACACCATCGACTCGGGGTTTGGCTGGCTCAAAGAGTTCGTGTCGCCCCGGCTGGAGAGCGTGCCGGTCGTGCAGTCGCTTGTGGTGGACGGCATCATCGGTGGCGTCGGTGGGATGCTGGTCTTCCTGCCCCAGATCCTGATCCTGTTCTTCTTTATCGCGGTGTTGGAGGGCACAGGCTACTTGGCAAGGGCCGCGTTCCTGATGGACCGCCTTCTCGGGTGGTGTGGCCTGAACGGGAGGGCATTCATTCCCTTGCTGTCGAGCTTTGCATGCGCCATCCCGGGCATCATGGCGGCGCGCGTCATGCCCGACCCGAAAAGTCGGCTCGCGACCATCCTCGTTGCGCCGCTCATGTCCTGTAGCGCGCGGCTGCCGGTCTACCTGCTGCTCATCGGGGCGTTCATCCAGCCGAAGTTCGGTGCGTTCTGGGCAGGGTTCGCCCTGTTCGCGATGCACTTCCTGGGCCTAATTGTGGCGGTTCCCATCGTTTGGGTGCTTAACCGCAAAGTGATCAAAGGGAAGCGGCTGCCGTTTCTGCTGGAGCTTCCGCCCTACCAGTGGCCCAAGTGGCGCGACGTTTGGCTCGCTATGTACTTCCGCGGCAAGATCTTCGTGAAGACGGCGGGCACGATCATCGTCTTCATGTCGATCCTGATCTGGGGTTTGTCCTACTTCCCACGGTTGACGCCGAGCCAGGAGGCACAAGTGACGGCGGAGTACCAGGCCAAGCACCCCGGGGCAGACGAAGCGACGGTGTCGCAGCACGTCGAAGAGGCTCAACTCGCGAACTCGATGCTTGGCCGGTTCGGCAAGACTATCGAGCCGGTGTTCGTTCCGGCAGGCTTCGACTGGCGGATCACGACGTCCATTCTCGCCGCATTCCCGGCCCGGGAGACGGTGGTCCCGTCTCTAGGAATTATCTTCTCACTCGGTGGGGAAGTGGACGAGGAGTCGGGCAACCTGCGTGACGCACTGCACGAGGCCACGTGGCCCGACGGCCGCCCCCTGTTCACCCCTTGGACCGCCGTCGGCCTCATGGTCTTCTTCGCCCTCTGTGCTCAGTGCATGGCCACCCTGGCGGCGGTCAAGCGGGAGACGAACTCCTGGAAGTGGGCAGTCTTTATGTTCGTCTACATGACCGCCTTGGCCTACATAGCTGCCGTCGGCGTGCACATGCTCGGTAAGGCCTTCGGCGGGTAGTTCGTAGGTTACGCCGCATAATGCCCTTGTGTGGCAACGTTTTAGCGAGAACGCGAGGAAGGTCGTTTTCTACGCCCAAGAGGAGGCCCAGCGGTCCGGCGACGGGTATGTGTCCACGGAGCACCTCCTGCTCGGCCTTCTTCGAGAGCCGCATAGCTCCGCCGGGCAGGTCTTACTAGACTTTGGCTATTCCGGAAAGGACATCCGGCGACGGGTAGAAGAGCATATGTCGAAGGGGAAGGTGAGCTCTACCTCTGAGATGAACCTAACGCCGCGAGCCAAGCGGGTGATCGACCTCGCGTACGCCGAAGCCCGCGAACTCAACCAGAACTATATTGGATCCGAGCACCTTCTGTTGGGCCTCATCCGAGAAGGAGAAGGGTTAGCGGGCCTGGTGCTGGTGAGGCTTGGCTTGGAGCTTGAATCTGTGCGAGAAGCCGTCAGGGCTCGACCTCCAGGCGCTGGCCGCCCAGCGGCGGCAACCGACGAAGAGCGGCTGCGAATGCTTGGTGAGCACGCAGAAACCCTGCTGACGGATCGGGCAAAGGGACAGGTCCTTGAGCACATGCTGCGCGTACGGCGAAATTTGTCGCCTGTTGACCAAGTGTGCGCGGTCCTCCTATCGGAAGACGGACAGCCGGCATCGCAACTCCTGAAGTCCCTTAATGTTAATCCGCAGCACGTCCTCATTCTGGTGGAGCGAGCCCTTCTCCAGCCGCCGACCCTGGAATCGCTGCCCGATATAGTGCCTCCAGTGTCGGCACTGATGGCCGCATCACTCAAGATCGCCCAGTCGCTCGGGCAGGAACCGACCGCTGCCCACTTCCTGCTTGCCGTTATCGGTGAGGGCTCATCTCATACGGCAAAGACAGTCATGGACTTCGGGATCACCTACGAGAGGGCACTAACGGTGGCTTCGGAGCAGGCATGACAACGGTAGGCGTTAGGGCCACCTGCTCCTTTGCGAGCGAGTAGCCCAGCTACGCGAAGCTTGAAGATCGGCTATCGCCTCTTACTCCTCAAAGTTCCTCAGCCTCTATACTGATTCTGTGTGGATGCGGTTTACCCGGGAGGCACGCCAGGTTTTACTCAACGCCCATGCCGAGGCTGAGGATCGGAAGCTGACCAGCATTTCGGTTGAGATCCTGCTCCTCGGACTGCTCCGCGATGACCGAAGCCGAGCTTGCTGGACCCTTGAAAGTGTTGGGGTTCCTCTGACACGGCTGGCGGCGCACGTCGCCAGTTTGGTCGGAGAGGAGACCAAGACTCAGGCCGACGGCATCCAGTTGAGCCCACGGGCACGCCGAGTCCTTGACCTCGCTTATTCAGAAGCTCGAGAAGGCAACTCTGCAACCGTCGGGTCGGAGCATATTCTGTTAGCCCTTGTCGGAGAGGGGCGGTTTATGGCTGACTGCCTAAGGGCCTTCTTCGATCTGGAGTACAAAGACGTGCGCCAAGCCGTCGTACGGCTGGCGACTCAAACGGCGGCATCCCCTGTCCCGACTTCGGCGGCCATTCCCGAACGGACAGATGGATCTACGGAAGAATCCGATGCCGAGACCGCCGCTCTCCACAACCGCTACCGGTGGCGGCCCGTCGATCAGCTTTGTGCACTGCTCTTGGCTCAAGAGGACAGCCCCGCGTCGAAGCTCTTGCAGGCGGTGGGTGTGAGCCCTTGGCGGCTGGTCCCAACGATCCACGAGTCGCTCGGCCGGACGCCGGGAAGCCTTCAGGAGGAGCCTCGACAAAGCCAAATCGAAGAAATCTTCGAGCTTGGACGACAGCTTGCGCGGGCTTTTGGACAGGAAATGGGACCGGAACATCTGCTTCTAGCAGTGATGCACGATGAACGGTCAGCCACGGCGAAGGCCGTTCGGGCCTCCGGAATTACCTACTTCGACCTGTACCGGGCGCTCAAGGAGCGGGGCGCGGCTTAGCGCCGAGCCGCGCCGTCACATCGGTGAAGTTGTAAGGTGTCGCGTAACCCGAGTAGTAGCTGCGGTCGGGCAGTGGCTTCAGGTCGTCGCCAAAAAGGTTCCTTAGGAGAACGCGGAAGGTGTTAACCGGGGTGATGTCCGGCCGCAGGTCCTTCCGCACCGAATCGGGCACCAGGTAAGCGTTAAGGATCGGGAAGCACTCGTGGATGTCCGTTTTTTCTAGCGAGTTCTGGTCGAGCCCTACTTTCGACCCGTGGTCGCCCTGAATGACGATCACCGGCTTTCGACCGTCCTTGATAAGCTGATCGATCGTCTCCAGCACCTTCTTGCCAATGAACTCAGCTTGCTCCGAATAGCCTCGCCGGTAGTCTGCCTTAGAGCCCACGTACATTAGGTAGTCGCTCGCGTCCCAGAACCCGTAGGGGCCCTTG